>ORJL010668517.1_pt1 | contig 130769 bp, 96 predicted proteins | sample 1779941 | NCBI WGS metagenome assembly ORJL01 (sample SAMEA104232317, study PRJEB22302) | groundwater metagenome | biome: forest; feature: aquifer; material: groundwater | place: USA | collected 2011-08-07 | depth 5.8 m | reverse complement strand
GTAGACGCTTAAGTTCTTTTAAACTCATCGGGATAATGTCCTCTGTCATCACGAGGCCCTCCTTGGAGGGTCATGATAGCTTGTCTTTGACCGGACAATTCTATTTTGGTCAAAGAGGACATTATCATTTTGGTATTACACGAACGAGGCGCGTTAGGGCCGGGCGGGATCGACTTCCAGACACAAATAAGCGACCAGCATCTCCCCTGCAACCCGGCAGAGGCGGTCAAGAATGAGGCCGCCGTCTGACTTTACGGAAAGCGGCACCATACGGCGATGCAACACGGGCCCCCGGTCCACCTCAGGGGTGACCCGGTGAAGTGTGACGCCTGTCACCCGCTCAGCGTGTTGTATCGCTTCACGGATCGGATTGCGGCCCGGATATTCCGGGAGAAGGCCCAGGTGAGCATTGACAAAACCGCGCTTGGCGAGCGCTATCTGTTCTTTGGTGAGAATGATACCAAAGTTGGCGATGATACCGAGGTCTATCTCCCCCACCGACCGCAGCGCCGCGCCCAGCTCTTTGCGTCCGTGCACGGCGAAGAACGCGCACTTCAATTCCCTGGCAAGATCCTTGAACTCAGGCACCTCCTGGTCGTCCCGCTCCGTTACACAAGCGACAAGGGACACCCCTTCGACCGAGCTGAGCGCCCGGGCGACAGAGACAAGATTTCCAAGATAAACGATACGGACGGCCATGCCTCCCATGTTAGCAGATGCCGCCCCCGTCATCCAGCGCACTTCCGGACCGGTTCCTCCTACCCGCACTCGAGGCGGCGCGACAAATATCCTCCCGTCAGTGCGTCGATACGTGCGGTAAGCTCCTGAAGCTTGAGCTCCTTTTCCACACGCAAAGAAATATCGGCCGTCGGCGACAGGGCCATTTCGATCTCAAGCCGCCGGCGTTCGTAGTACAAATGCGTCACGTCGTTTAAAACGTCGTCCCTCAGCTCGACCATGAGACGGGAACGCGTGTCGATGGACGTCTGGTCGTCATTCCAGATAAGGTCCCCGAGATTCCAACTCACCCCCACGGACCAATCCAAACTTCTTTCATCGGGACCCATGATAAAACGGTCGGGGTCGCCGGTGCCTCCGCGATCGACATCCACATTGCGGTCCTGGCTCAGATCTGCGCCAACAGACAGTGTCGGCAAAATGGCCCGTTTTGATGCCGCACGCCGCCAATTTTCGATCTTGTCGGGATGCACCTCCGCATACCGGATAGCGGCATTTTGGATGTCGGCGATCGTGGGCTCCGAATCAAACCGCTTCAAGATATCACGAGGATCAGGTCCGGTCATTTCGTGCGGCATCACGTCGATCTTTAGCTCGGGGTGCACCATCTTGTAAACACCCTGAGGTGTCGCCGCCAAAAGATAGTCTCCGTTGGCCTGATAAGAGAGAGCCCTCACATCACGCGTGGCCAATCCTTCCGAAACCTCCTTAAATTCCGCGCGATCCCAACGGTACACACCCTTCCCGGTCGCCACGTAAAGCGCGCTCGCAGAAGGAGCCAGGCCGGTGATATGCTTACTTTCAAAACGCTGGCCATTGACAGGACTCCAGGATCCTGACGCGGGCGCGCCTCGCAAGAGACCGTTGGATGAAACCGCAAAAACAGCATCCTCCCCCGGAACATACGAAAGCGATGAAAACGGAGCTGCGGCCGGAAGCGTGATCTCTTCGACATTGAACTGCTCGAGCGTGGTGGATACCGGCTCGGCGGCAAGCGCCGCAAAAACGGGCTTCCAGATGTTTCCGGCGTCCACGCTTTTATGGATCCCGCTCGCGGTCGCCGCAAAGAGCGCTTCTCCACGTGAGAGCAAGGAATAGACCGGGGCTCTCCCGAATTCCTCGATCCTTCGCGGCAACCCATTCCGAATATCCAGCACAAAAAGCCCGCTTTCTGTGGCGACCCATAGAAGAGAGGGATCCCTTGGATCGATGAGGACATCGAGCGGTGCGTTTGGTTTTTCGCCCGTGGCCTGAAAAAGAAGGCTCCAATGCTTTCCGCCGTCTGTGGAACGATGTAAACCTCGATCGGTACCGGCATAGACGGCGCCGTCCCGGACGGCGCGGATAAAACGGATCCTGGGCGCGCCGCTTCCCAGTGAAAAAGCGCGCTTCCAATGCTCTCCGCCGTCTGCCGTCGCGTATACAGCCTTCTCGGTGGCAGCAAAAAGGCGTTGAGGTGACGCCGGGTCGGCCGTAACAAAATGAATATCCGGCTCGTCCAGAGCCTTTGAGAGCGACGTCCATTCGGCGGCCGAACAAGGCCTTGGCGCAACGAGCAGGGCGAGCAGCGTAATAAAGTGCGTCATTTTCATGGCAGTGAAGGATACCCGTAGTTTTGTTGATTGTCAATAGTCTCTTGTTTATTTATCATTTATTACCTCAACCAGACGCTTTTGTCAAGCGTCCGGTAATGGACAGCCTCAGAAACATGGTCCGCATCGATCGTCTCGGCGCCCTCCAAGTCAGCGATCGTGCGGGCCACCTTGAGAGACTTGTGGTAAGCCCGCGCCGAGAAACCCAGCTCTGCGATGGCCATGCGGATCAGGTCCTCCGCCTGACGTGTCGTCCGGCAGTGCTTTTCGACCTGGCGGGGCCCAAGTTCGGCATTGCTTGATATGCCCTCGTCACGGTACCGGTCCCGCTGGAGCGCCCGCGCCACTTCGACCCTCTCACGGATCTTTGCCGAGGGTTCAGACTCGCCTTTCGCGGTGATCTCGCCCGCCTTGAGCGCCGGCACTTCCAGCTGAATATCGATACGGTCGAGGAGGGGCCCGGATATCTTGGACATGTAATTCTTGATCTGTACCGACGAACAGTGACACTCCTTTTTGGGGTCCGTGTAATAACCGCACGGACAGGGATTCATGGCGGCGACAAGCATGAAGCGCGCTGGAAATGTGAGGCGGCACGCCGCGCGGGAAATAGACACCGAACCTTCTTCGAGCGGCTGGCGCAGGACTTCAAGGACGTTTCGCCGAAACTCGGCCAACTCATCAAGAAATAGCACGCCATGATGCGCCAAACTCACCTCGCCCGGCTTGGGATGGCCTCCCCCGCCGATCATGGCGACGTCGGAGATCGTGTGGTGGGGGTCGCGGAACGGGCGCGTTTCGAGCAGTGACGACCGGGAGCGGGACAGAAGCCCCGCGACGCTGTGGATTTTTGTGGTCTCAATCGCCTCATCGAACGTGATCGAGGACAGGATGGACGGGATACGCTTGGCAAGCATCGTCTTCCCCGATCCGGGAGGGCCGATCATGACGACGTTGTGCGCGCCGGCCGCCGCTATTTCCAAACCCCGCTTCGCATGCCACTGGCCTTTTATTTCCGCAAAATCGGGAAAGTGCCTGTCCGCCGGGCGCAACTGGGGCCACTGGTCGCTGCCTTTGTAGAACGGAAGCTCACCTTCTCCTCTTAAGAATTTCACGACCTCTCCCAGCGTGCGAGCGGCCCGTACCGGAAGGCCTCTCGCACAGGAGGCCTCCGCAGCATTGGCGAGCGGCAGAATAAACTCCTTCTTTTTATTTTCCCTGAGCAGACAGATCGCCCGCGGCAGGATACCCGTGACGCCCCGCAAACGGCCATCCAGCGACAATTCGCCGCAAAAAACGCGGTCGGCAAGACTATCGAGCGGAATCACTTCATTGGCCGCCAACAAGCCGATGGCGATCGCAAGATCGAATACAGTCCCCTCCTTCTTAAGATCCGCGGGGGCCAGATTGACGGTGATCTTTTTCTGCGGCACAGGAAGCTCGCTGTTCTTCACCGCGGCGCGAACGCGATCGGCGCTTTCGCGGCACGCCGTGTCGGGAAGACCCACGATGTTGAACTGCGGCAAGCCGTTGGCGATGTCGACTTCGACCTCGACCGGATACGCGTCGATGCCCAGGACGGTGCTCGAGAGGACCTTGGCGAGCATATCCTATTCTCCCTCCCCGAACGCGCCGGCGATGAGAAGAATCTCCGGCTCGCATCCTGAGCGCATGAGGAGCGACACCACATCAAAACGGCACGGAACGTCGTGCAGGCCATGGCTTTTCAGGTATTGCCGGGCACTGCGCGTGATCTGGCCGCGCTTGTGGAACGTCACGGACTCGGCGGGCGGTCCCATGGATTCGTCGCGGCGCGTCTTGACCTCGACAAAAACCAGCGTGTCTTTGTCGCGGGCCACAAGGTCGATCTCACCGAATACGCAGCGGTAATTGCGAATGAGGACCTTGTAGCCTCGCGAGCGAAGATAATGGAACGCCATCTCTTCACCGAGGGCCCCGAGCGCTTGGGATGCGTTTTCCATTTATTGCGGAGAACCGTCGGTTTCGCGGTCGTAAGCCTCCAGCACCGTGTCCTCGATATCGCGCTTTAAGCGGTCATCGACGGGGGACAGTATTTCGAACCAGCGCCCGTCTTTGGAGGCTTTCTTAGGCATGGAGACGAACACACCGCTTTTCCCCTTCATGACCGAAAACCCTTTCACGATCAGGCAACCACCGAACTTCACGTCGGCGAACGCTTTAAGATTGCCGTCCCCGATGACCTTGCGGATATCCACCACTTCCACGTCGAGCGTCGTCATAGAACCTCCCCTGTTGAGTTAAGTGCCTTTACTCAACAAGACGACAGTGGTCGTGTTTTTCGTGCAACTTATTTTATTTATTTTTATTGCGGAGGGCAACGGCTCTGAATACCGCTCAATACACTCTATATATAAGGAAGCTACGAAATAGTGCGGATGTCTTGCTTGAGGCTCTTCAGTCTCTCGGGGTCCGATGGGTCGTAATAGCCGCGAACGCGGCCTTGCGGGTCAAGGAGGACAAAATGACTGCTATGCATGGCCGGTTCATCGATGTTGCCGAATTTAAGGGCTACCGCCACGTCATTGATGGCTTTCTTATCCCCTGTCAGAAACAGCCACCCCTTTGGGTCCGCTTCGTATCCCTCGGCGTAATCGGCAAGCACCTCGGGAGTGTCATGGTCCGGGTCCGAAGTAATTGAGAGATACTTCACGCCGGGGAACTCCTTCATCAGCTTGGACATGGCACGGTTCATGATCGGGCACTGACCTGAACACCGCGTAAATATGAAGTCGGCGACCCACACGCTGCCCAATAAGTCCTTCTTGGAAAATGGCTGCCCGCTTCGCTCGGTAAAGCTGAAATCGGGCAGGCTGTCATACACAGGCACCGTCCGGCTGGACTTCTTCAGTTCGCCCGCTTCGGCGACCCGGGTGACGACCGTCCCGAGAAACAGGACAAAAAACCCGGCGGCCGCCCACCGCAAAAAATCCACTCTCTTTTTGAGCTGGGTCATGGGCTCAGTAGCTGCCTTCGGTGAGTTTTACCTTACCGCGGAAGACCCAGTAAATACCGACCGTGTAGGCGATCACGACCGGAACGCCCAGGCACGCGATGATCAACATGACCTTCAGTGTCCCCAGAGAGGAAGAGGCGTTGTAGATGGTTAGGCTGTTGGCGGGGCTTGGGTTTGAAAAAACAAGGTCAGGAAACATCCCGAATCCAAAAAGCGCCATTAAACACACCATGGCAGCCGAGGATGACAGAAAAGCCATAAAATCACGCCCCAGGCTGATCTCTCTGGGAATGTTGGCGACGGCAAAAAGGCTTATGGCGCCCACGACCATGAAAACCGGGTGGTCCTTGACCGTCTCGGTCATGTGCGGGATATAAAGCAGCGTCGCGATCGTGGTCATTGCGTAACACATGATGAAAAATATAATGCAGGGGTTGATCCAGCCGCGGATCTTATCGTGCAGCCCGCCCTCGGTCTTCATGACGACATAGATCGAGCCGTGCATCATGAAAAGAGCCACCGTCGTGACGCCCACCATGAGCGGATAAGGATGGAGAAGGCCCAGGAACGTGCCGGCAAATTCCTTGTCCGCTCCGACGGGGACGCCCCAGATGATATTGCCGAGCACCACGCCGATCAGGAAGCTGATGAGTATGCTCGAAACGCTGAAACTCACGTCCCACAGACGGCGCCACCACAGCCAGGTTTCTTTGCTGCGGAATTCGATCGCGACGGCGCGGAAGATGAGCGTCGCCAGGAACATCATGAACGCCGTGTAAAACCCGGAGAATATCGTCGCATAGACGTCCGGGAACGCCGCGAAAAGCGCGCCGCCGCCTGTGACCAGCCAGACCTCATTGCCGTCCCACACAGGGCCGATGGAGTTGAGCATGAGACGGCGCTCCTGGTCACTTTTGGTGAAAAGATGGAGCGCGCCGACGCCGAGATCGAAACCATCGAGGATCGCGTAACCGGTGAAAAGAATGCCGACGAGCAAAAACCAGATCACCCTCAAGTCCGTGAACATTTCGAGGTTAAACATGGTGCCTCTCATAAAGCCCCTCTTCGGCCAGCTGTGGGCCCATTTTGATCTTGCGGTCGAGCAGATAAACAAAAAGGATGAAAAGAAGGAGATAGATCAACGTGAACATGATGAGCGAGCCGAGGACCATGCTGGCCGTGACTACTTTGGAAAGCGCGTCGGAGGTGCGCAGCAGCTTATAAACGATCCAGGGCTGACGCCCGACTTCAGCGGTGACCCAACCGGCTTGGTTGGCGATCTGCGGCCCCAGGACCGCAAAAAGATAGAGGCCAAGAAGCCACTTCTGCTCGAAAAGGATCCCCCGCCACCAGAAAAAAACGCCCAGAAAACTGAGTCCGATCAGGGCCAGGCCCACGGCCACCATGAGGTGGTACGCCTGGAACGTGATCTGAACGGGCGGGCGTTCATTTTTTGGAAATGACTCAAGGCCAGGAATGGGCGCTTTGGCATCACCGTGGATCAAGAAGCTTGAGAAGCCGGGGATCGTAAGCGCGCGGTCCACACGGTTTTCTTTTTCGTTCACGATGCCAAAAAGATGAAGGTCCGCGGGAGCGCTGACGGCGTAATGGCCTTCCATCGCGGCCAATTTTTCCGGTTGGTTACGCGCGACGCCTTGCGCGCTTGAGTGGCCGCTCCAAAGCTGGCCGAGCGACGCGATGAGCGCCACCACGAGACCTATCTTCATGGAATTTTTGGCGAACTCGACATGACGTTTCTTGAGAAGGTAGTAAGCGCTCACGCTCAGGACGAGCCACGCGCCGGCCTGCCAGGCGCCCATGTAGACATGGAGCACGCGTTCTATGGACGAGGGGTTGAAGACCATCGCCCAGAAGTCCACGATCTCAGCGCGGGCATGGATCCCCTCTCCGACGATGTGAAAACCCGCCGGGGTCTGCATCCAGGAATTGGCCACGGTGATCCAGATAGCGCTGAAGTGCGCCCCCAGGCAGACGCAGATCGTCGAGAAAAAATGCACGCGCGGGCTCACCTTGTCCCACCCAAAAAGAAGGATGGCCAGGAACCCCGACTCGAGAAAGAACGCGAAGATCCCCTCCGCCGCAAGCGCGCTCCCGAACACATCACCGACATAGCGCGAATACGTGGCCCAATTGGTCCCGAACTCGAATTCCATCACGATGCCCGTCGCCACGCCCATCGCAAACGTGAGCGCAAAGACTTTAACCCAGAATTTCGTCATCTCGTGATACAGCTTCTTACCCGTCTTGAGGTAAAGCCCTTCCATGATGACAAGGATGAGCCCCAGGCCGATACTGAGCGGCGGGTAAATATAATGGAACATGATGGTGAATGCGAATTGGATACGCGAAAGAATGAGGACATCCATGGGCATATTATATACCTTCAAGATTCTGTTCTGGTCACAGAAAATAAACCGTTCCGGCCCGTCAGCGTCACCGCGCCGCCCCGGTCTGTGCGGTAGACAGGGCCGGCGCTCCCCAATAAACGGAGCGTTTCAGGGTGCGGATGACCGAACGGATTCCGCTCTCCTGCGCTCACGACGCTGGCGCGCGGGGATACGGCCGCCACGAAGCGCGTTCCCGGGCCCTCCATTTTTGAGCCATGATGCGGAACTTTAAGAATATCGGCTTTGAGACTGCCGGGCGAGACGAGAAGTTCGCTCATCGCCGGCGCGCCTATGTCCCCGGCCAGAAGAACGGTCAAACCGTTTGAATGAACACGCAGCACGACTGAGTTTTCGTTGGCATCCTTGTGGGTTTTTTCGGATCCGGGGTGCAGCACCTCAATTTCAGCGTCCCGGAAACCCGCAACACGCGCCCCGCGCGAGACCACCAACCGCCTCGCCCCTTCCTTTCCGATATCCCGTTCGAAACGGCGATAAAGCGCCGTGGAAAAGGGGCGCCCGGATCCGACAAGGACGCTTTTGACGCGCAGCGCTTTAAACACCGCCGCAAAACCGCCGATATGGTCTTCCTGCGGATGGCTCACGACCAAAGCATCCAGCGTCCGGACGCCGCGCTCCCTCAAAAATGGCACGACCACACGGCGGCCCCGGTCTCCCGAGCGGAATGAGCCGGCATCGACAAGCATGTTTCCGCCATGAGGAAATTCAACATAGGCTGCGTCCCCCTGCCCCACGTCGAGGAAGGTGACGGCGAAAGGCCTCGGGGTGTGACGCAAGATCTCCTGGACAAGAAAAATATTCGCTGTAAAAAGAACGACAGCGAAAGCACGCCGCCAGGGCGATGCGATAGGAGTCGCGAAAAGAAGCGTGAGTCCCGCGACAAGGATCGCGCAGAGCGCCGGGTGGAGCGCCCCCGTCACGACATAGGCGCCGGGCAAACGCTCCAGAAAAAAGAGACTGGCCGTGAGCGCTCCCATCAGCGGTTTCATAAGCGCGGGCAGGAATAGAAGCGGCGGAGGAAGCCAGGCTAAAAGAAAAAATAGAGCACCCGCAAAAAAAAGCAGGAACGCGCAGGGCACGACGACGAGGTTGGCGACGACAGAAAACGGCGTCACCGCATAAAAGGCCTGCACCGTCAAAGGCAGCGACACAAAAAGACAGACAAAGGACACCCAGAAGAGCTCCCGGGCATAGCGGATGACACGCTCACGCGCGGAAAGCGTCTCCCCCGGAAAAAGGCCGGGCGGCGGGCAGAACTTAGGCATCAATGTGATCAGCGCAAAGACTGCGACGAATGAAAGCCTGAAACCAATATCGAAAACTTCATGCGGACGGACGATCAGAATGACAAGCGCGGCAAAACCAAGCACATTCAGCCCGTCCGCCTTTCTTCCGGTGAGCGAGGCCAGTATAAAAATACTGGCCATGAGCGACGCGCGCACGACAGGCGCTTGCCATCCGACGACGAGACAATACGCCCACACGGCGGCGAGTGCGAGACTGAACGACGTATCACGGGAAACCGGAAAAGGTTTGAGCAGAAAAAAAACGGTCGCGATGAGAAAACCGACGTTAAAACCGCTCACCGAAAGAATGTGGAGCGTGCCGGTCTTCATGAATGCGTCGAGAAAAGCGTCGTCAAAATCCGAACGCTCACCGAGAAAAAGCGCCTGCAGAAATGCCGCGTCACGGCCCGCAAAGCTGCGTTCGATGGCCTGCGATAGAAACGACCTGGCGGCAAGTGCGGCGGCGATGACGGGATTCCCGCGTCCATGACGCAACACCCTGGGCGCCGTGCGCTTGTCGGCATAAAACACGGACCTGATCCCGCGGCGTGCGAACGAATCGCGGGCGTCGAACCCGCCGGGATTCCGCCTTCCGTGCGGCCGCACCAAGCGGCCTTTCAGCACGATCTCGTCGCCGTATGCGGGCGGTTCCCCCGCATCACCGCGCAAGTAGACACGCACGCGGCCGGTGACCCTTTTCCCCTCTTTATCTTTCTCAGTCCAAAATTTTTTCGCCGACACGTCGAACGACGCGCCGGGCGGCCCGAACGGCGACGAGACCCGGAACACCTCCGAGTCAACGACACCGCCCAGGACAGACACCTCCGAGCTTGAAACGAATTGCGACACATCGCCTACCGGCGCTCGATTAAAAAATCCGGGAAGAAGATGATGGGCTAAAAAAATACAGGCCGCGTAGATCACCGCCGCCCAAAAAAGAGGCCGCCTTCTCATGAGACGGTCTCTGTTTGAGCAGCAGGCAAAACCTCAACATGGACGGCGTCGCGGTGATCCAAATAAAACAGCACGGAAAATAAAACGCCCGCCGTGACGGCGAGCGTGAGGACAAGACGGCGTTCAAGCCGGTCAGACGGACGGGTCAAGTGACGGCGAGCGTGTAGATCTTCTTGGGGACGTACTTTTTCTGCGTGATCTTCTTGCCGGCGATCGCCTCGATCACCTTCGGGTCCTTCATAGCTTCGGCTTCGACCGCCGCCTCGTCCCATTCGGCGCGGACGTTGATACGGGACTTCACCTTGCCGTTCACCATGATCGGGATCTCGAAGGCATCTTCACGCGTGAGCGCGGCGTCAAAAACAGGCCACGGCCTGTACGCAAGCGATCCCTTATGGCCGAGACGTTCCCAAAGCTCTTCCGCCAGATGCGGCGCGAAGGGCGAGACCAGAAGAAGAAAACTTTCCATGACTGCTTTGGGTCTGACCGTCTCTTTGGCCAACTCGTTGGAGAGCATCATGAGCTGCGAGATCGCGGTGTTGAACTCAAGGGCGTCGAGATCCGTGGTCACCTTCTGGATCGTCTTGTGGAGCAGTTTGTTGAGCGCCTCGGACGCCGGTGTGTCCTGAATGGATGTATCCAGACGCCCCTCCCGGTCGATATAAAGACGCCACACACGGCCAAGGAAACGGTACACGCCTTCCACGCCGCCCATGGACCAGGCTTTCGACTGGGTCAGCGGGCCCATGAACATTTCGTAAAGGCGCATGCTGTCGGCGCCGTAACTTTCGACGACGGAATCCGGATTGATGACATTGCCGCGTGACTTGGACATCTTCTGTCCGTCTTCGCCGAGGATCATGCCCTGGTTCACGAGCTTCGTGAAAGGCTCTTTCGTCGAGACGTGGCCGAGATCATAAAGCACCTTGTGCCAGAAACGCGAATAAAGAAGATGGAGCACGGCGTGTTCGGCGCCGCCGACATAGAGATCGACGGGCATCCAGTATTTTTCCTTCACTGGGTCACAGAATTTTTGACCATTTTTAGGATCGATGTAACGTAAGTAATACCAACAAGATCCAGCCCATTGAGGCATCGTGTTGGTCTCACGCTTCGCCGGACCGGAACACTGGGGGCATTTCGTGTTGAGCCATTCGGCGGCCTTGGCCAGCGGAGGTTCTGCATTGCCGCTGGGTTTAAAATCTTTCATCTCGGGAAGACGCAGCGGCAGGTCTTTCTCGGGAACCGGAACGATGCCGCACGCCGCGCAGTGGACGAGCGGGATCGGCTCACCCCAATAGCGCTGACGCGAAAAAAGCCAGTCGCGGAGCTTATAATTGACCGTCTTCTTTCCCCTGCCTTCTTTTTCGAGCCAGGCGATGATCTTGGCTTTGGCTTCGGGGGTCGACAAGCCGTCGAGAATGCCGCTGTTGACGGCCTTCCCGTCTCCGGTGAACGCTTCCTTGGCGACGTCTCCCCCGGAGATTACTTCGACGATAGAAAGATCAAATTTTCCGGCAAATTCCCAGTCGCGCACATCGTGAGCCGGCACGGCCATGATCGCGCCGGTGCCGTAGCTTGAGAGGACATAGTCGGCGATCCAAATGGGGATCTTCTGGTTGTTCACGGGGTTTACGGCATAAGCGCCTGTAAAAACACCCGTTTTGTCCTTCGAAATCTCCGCGCGTTCAAATTCGCTCTTGGAGGACGCCTTCTTTTGGTATTCCTGGACAGCGGACATTTGAGAAGGTGACGTGATCTTCGCGACCAGCGCATGCTCCGGCGAAAGCACCATATACGTCGCGCCAAAAAGCGTGTCGGGGCGCGTGGTGAAAACGGTGATCGTTTCGTGCGTTCCTTCGAGCGTAAAATCCACGTGCGCGCCTTCGGAGCGTCCGATCCAATTTTTCTGCATCTCCTTGATGGACTCGGTCCAATCGACGAGCGCCAAGTCCTCAAGCAGGCGGTCGGCATACGCCGTGATCTTGAGCATCCACTGGCGCATGGGCCGCCGCACGACGGGATGACCGCCGCGCTCGCTCTTGCCGTCGACGACCTCTTCGTTGGCCAGCACGCAGGCTAGCGCTTCGCACCACCACACCGGCACTTCGGCGACGTAGGCCAGTCCTTTTTTATAAAGCTGCAGGAATATCCACTGGGTCCAGCGGACATATTCGGGGTCGGTCGTGTCGATCTCGCGGTTCCAGTCGTAACTCAAGCCCAGACTGCAGATCTGTTTCTTGAACGTCGCGATATTTTTCGCGGTCGTCACCGTGGGATGCGTGCCCGTCTCGATCGCATACTGCTCGGCGGGAAGCCCGAACGCGTCCCACCCCATCGGATGGAGCACGTTGAAGCCGCACATGCGCTTGTAGCGGGAATAGATGTCCGTCGCGGTGTAGCCTTCGGGATGGCCGACATGAAGCCCCGAACCGGAAGGGTACGGGAACATGTCGAGGACATAAAGTTTCTTTTGTCCCGCCACTGGTTCGTCGGCGGGTCCGTCCGCTTCGCGGCGGACTTCAGCGGCGCGGAACGTGTTTTTCTCAAGCCAGGACTTCTGCCATTTCGGCTCGATGACATTGAAGGGATAAAGAGGGTCGGGCATCAGGCGGACATCACGCGGTTTTTGCCGGCTTTTTTGGCGCTTAGGAGCAGCGCGTCGGCATGTTCGACGAATGCCGTCGCGTCGGTTTCCTGCACAGCGCCGAGCGTGGTCAGGCCGATACTCACGCGGATTTCGACGGAGCCCTCCTTCACATTAAACGCATACTGACCGAGCGCCTTCTGAATACGCAGTGTGACCGTCTGGGCCGCCTCGATGCCGGCCTCAGGCAAAATCACCAGGAACTCATCGCCGCCGTAGCGGCCGATCACATCGATCTTGCGGATAGACATCGAGAGCACCGAAGCCACCTCGCGCAAAAGGCGATCGCCGATCTGGTGGCCGTACCGGTCGTTGACGTCCTTGAATCGGTCGATATCGATCATCATGCCGGAAAGCGGGTGCTTGTAGCGCGAGGCGCGCTCGAGCTCCCTTTCAAGCTCGGAAAGAATGTGGCGGCGGTTGTAGAGACCTGTCAGATCGTCGGTGATCGTCTGCTGCCTGAGAAGGGTGTTCATATTCTCAAGTCTCATTTTTTGACGAAACGTCTCATCAAAAGAGCAACCGAACACAAAACCGAAGAGACCGAAAGATACCGGTGTGGCGACGCTCATGTAGGTATAGAAGTAACCATTGCGGACCAACTCATCCGCAATCAGCTCGAAGCTGCGCGGGTAAGAATAGGCGATGCGCAGGATGATACTGCCGAGCGGAGCAACCAGACCCAGGAGCACACCGAAGACGACGCCGGACAATTTTCGGGATTTCATTTTATACGTCTATCCTCCTCATTGCGGGCGCCTCAGCTGTCTTCGGCTCTTCCTTGTGTCCATTAATGTGCCGAAGGGCGCCCTCGGTTCAAATACACCTGGGCATCAGTCCTCGGGCTATTCGGAAGTCTATGCCCTCGGCTAAAGAGTCTTCGACTCTATCATGTGTCCATTTGAAAAATCGTGCCGAAGGTGGGAGTCGAACCCACAACCTCGTGAGAGGATCGGTTTTTGAGACCGACGCGTATGCCAGTTCCGCCACTTCGGCTAAAATTCATATTTGACTTGTCGAATCAGACTTAAAAAAAGCCCCCGAGGTACCAGGTTCGGCCAAGGGAGCTCTTCTAGAAATTTGGTGGACCTGAGCGGGCTCGAACCGCTTACCTCCTCAATGCCATTGAGGCGCTCTACCAGATGAGCTACAGGCCCGAATTTTTATTAGGCTGAGTCCGCCGATGCTTTAGTGGCGGACTACAGGCCCGAATAAATTTATAACACTATACAAATAATACACTTACAAAATGACACCCCGGGCCTCGAGTCGCGAACTGATAATATATCAGATTTCTTTGAGGTTGTCTTGAAATTTTGAACGAAAAAATGCCTAGACCCAGAATGGGCTATCTCTGTCCGAGACGTTTTAGCATCGACAACGTCGAGTGATATGGAAATTGCCCTGGCGCGGTTGGTTTTCCGTAGCAGGAAAATGTGACCAGGGACCCCATGGCAGGAAAAAGTACTCTTGATAGAGCCCCCTCCTTCCCCATAGCAATAGTGATAAGATTATTCTGCCTGTGCGAGGCCGTGAACGCTCCTAGCGCGCGCATATCCGCAAAGGTCATGGCATGTGCGGCAATTTTGACGATATCCGCGCCTGCACGTTGAGCGCTGCCTAGAATGCGGCGCAGAGCAGGCAGCGACGGTGTACGCGCAAAATCATGGAACGAAATGATGAGCGTTTTCTTTGCCTTGCGCGCGGCAGGGGCGACGGCCGCCAGGACCTTCGCCGATGAAAGCTCGACATCCACAGCATCCACGTGCGGCAGGAGCGCCTCATAAAGCGCGATGCGTTCGGCATCGCTTCCCCTCCAGCGGCCGCCCTCGCGCCTTGAGCGCACGGTAGCCAACACAGGGAATTTTTTATAGCGGGAAATTTCAGAGAGGACCCGGCGCGGGGTGCGCGAACAAAAAAGGTCGATACGCAGTTCGATCAAGTCAACACCGGCACGGTGCATCGCCGCGATCGCACGCGACGGAACCCCGTCTTTCAGAGAGACGGCGACTTTTGGACTTTCGTTCAGATCGAGACGGCCGATCTTGACCAAACGAGTGCTCCTTACGCCGGTGTGCTTAATGCGCCCCGGCAAGCAGACTGATCAATACCAAAGAAGCGCCGCCGGAGAACGCGGCCAGAAGCGTCGAGCGAGGATGGTCCTTGACCACTTCGCTGAGCAGCGCGTGGCCGACAAGATAAATAAATCCGCCGCCCACATGCCCCAACAATAAACCCGCTGAAGGCGAATCGATCGGTAACGCTGCGACCAATCCTGCGAGACCGCCTGCGATTGTGGTTCCCGCCTCGAGCCCGACCGTGATCAGGAACGCCTGGATGCGTGAACGCCCGGAACCGATCGCCACAAGTGTCAGCGCCATCCCCTCCGGCAGCTTATGATACGCCACCGCCACAAGGACCCCGAAACCGATGGAAGACCCCGTATGCATGCCGCTGTAGATCGCCAAGCCGTCCATGAAACTGTGGACCGAAAGGGCAACGATCATCGACGCTGAGATGGCTTTAAAATTCACTTCCGTGTGCGTCGCCGAACACGCAGGGCAGATATGGAACACAAAGCGCGTGATCGCCCAAAAAAGCAGGTAGCCGCTTAAGACGCTCGCGATTCCGGGTAAAAACCCGGCCACATGGATCGATTCAGGGATGATGTCGAAAAAAGCAACGGCTAAGAGCGCGCCGGCGGCAAAAGAAATGAGCAGGCAAAGCCCGTGATGGCTGACCTTTTTCGAGGCGGCTGCGATCCATGCGCCGAAAGCGGCCATACCCACAGCGATAACGAGCCTCAGCGTCAATAACTGGGCAAAACCAGGATCATCAAAAAAAGGCATAACTCAGATATGTCCTTGGCGGGAACGAATAAAGAGAGTCCAGTCAGGCCCGCGTAACACGGGCCGGAACGCTTACGACCTTCTGCTGCGGACGATGGCTTCCGCTCGAAGCCAATCTTCCTCGTGGTGGCCGTGACTGTATCCGCGTTCGACAAAAAACTGGTATGCGAGACGCTGAATTTCCTGGATCTCCTCCGGGCGGAACCGTGCAGAATCTTTTTTAGCGGCAGGAGCAGAGGAAGTGCGGACGGACGTTTTAGACGTAGATGCAGCGATCTTGGCCATTGGGTAAATCCTCCTTGATGCATGCTATTGTTGCAAAACCACCTTTAAAAATCAAGGGATTAAACCGACGAGACAGTCGTTCGCGCGGAAACCATCGCCGAAAAAAGGCTGTTCAGACGCTCTTCAAACGCCTTAAAGTCAGTCTCAGTATATGGATAGACTACTGACTCCCCTGTCGTTGAAAAATAAAGGACGCCGCGTGCGGGAGGCATTCCGTAAAGCTTCTTGAAAACCAGAGCGTAAAGACCTATCTGGAACTCGTATTCGCGTGCCGCCGCCGCTGCTTCGCCGGGACCGATAAGGCTCGTCTTATAATCGAGGATCGTCCACCCCAGTTTATCATCATGAAACACGAGATCGATCTGCCCCTTTAAGATGCCGAAACGCGTCTTGTAGATGAACGGCAGCTCCGGATGGCAGGCGGATACGCCGCTGACAGTCTTGCCCCACTCCCCTTTCCAAAAAAAAGCGGCGGCGGCTTTAGCTTCGCCGCGCTCCACCGGCGTGAGCGGCGCCAATAGACGCTCCGCGAATTCCGCAGACACCTTCCCGCGGGGACACGACCTGACACCCGCTTCCATGAGACGGTGGAACAACGTGCCGAATTCATTGCGCGGCGTGCGTTCGAGATCCTCGGGGTCCACGCTCTCAGGCTCCTCGGACACCGGAGCCTCGAACGGCGGCACGTCATCCGACATGCCGGTCCCGTCGGATGACCGGGACGGCTTCTCCGAAGCGAGGAGCGCGGTCACCGCCACGTCCATCGCGAGATCGTAAGATTTCACCGGTAAACAGGTACGGGCCAGCACCCCTTCCGCCGTGATGCCGGACGCGCTTACCGCTGATCCGGACATCATGCCCTCCAGAGGCGTTCGGACAACATGGGCTTCGCGTAACTCAGCCGAGTCCTTTCCTTTGAAATACGCAAGCAGGCGCCCCATCCAGGTCTTTTCATGGTCATCCCGGGGGGAGGCGCCGGAAAAGATCAGGAACTCCTTGGCGCGGGTGGCCGCCACGTAAAAGAGACGGTCGGCCTCCTCGTCGTTCCTCGCGCGAAGGACCGTGTTGACGGTCTCATGCGCATGGTCCCGAAGCGGTTCTTTGTTGTCATCGGGATCAGGCATCGACCAACCCACCCCCTCTTCAGTAGAAGCGGTCACCAGTCCTGCCGAGCGATTGAGGTTTTTTCCACCGAGATCAGCCAGAACGACGCACGGGAATTCGAGACCTTTCGCCGCATGGATACTGGCCAAAAGCACGGCGTCGCCGCCTTCGCCTTCGATCCGAGCTTCGGCCTCGGCATCATCACGTTCAGCCAGTCCGCGCACGTACCGCACGAATTCGGATGCATCCACGGCCGTTTTCTCCTCCAGAGAGCGCGCCATCTCGACGAGCTTGCGGACATTGGCGACACGCTGTTCCCCCAAAGGACCGGCCAGCGCGGCGCACTCGTAGGCGCTCCAAGAAACAGCTTCTTCGATAAGAGCGGATACGGCGAGCCTGTTTTTCCGCGCTCGCACCGAATTCAAGAAAGCCGCAAATGCCTCGACCTTCGCCCGCTCGGCGCTCGAAAGCTCCTGGACGCGTCCGGGAACTTCGACCGCAGCGGCCAGCGGAGCATCCTTGTCGGGGGCTTTCGCGAAACGCGCAAGCCAAAAAAGACCGTCATCCGACACGCCGACGATGGGTGAGCGCAGAACGGCCGCAAGCGCCACGTCATCCTCGGGGTGGTCCAACAGCGCAAGGAACCCCACAAAGTCCTTTACTTCAGGCCGCTCAAAAAAGCCACGAGATTTGACGGAATAAAAAGGAACGCCCGCGCGAGCAAACGCGCGTTCGTAGATCGCCGCCTTCCGTGTGCTGCGCATGAGGACCGCCACGTCTCCATAACGCATGGGTCGGGAGGTTTTTGAACCGTCCTTACTCTCCACCGGCGTGCCGGAGTCCACCAGTTCACGGATCCTCGCCCCGAGCGCAGCCGCCTCGATCTGGCGTGCCGCGTCAAGATCCGCAGCTTCCTCGCCTTCGCCGTAATACGCGCACGAAAGTTCGATCTTCCCTTCTCCGCGCGATCTGAATTTTTTTTCCGCACGAAGCGCATGAAATGGGCTGCCGGGGCCGGCGAAGAAGGAATTCGTAAAATCAAGTATGGCGCGCCGTGAGCGGTAATTTTCTGCAAGCTCGATCTTTTTTCCGGCCTCCGCTTCGTGCCGCGCGAAAAGCGACGGCTCCGCATGGCGGAACGCATAGATCGATTGCTGCGGATCTCCGACAATGAACAGATTTCCTTCTCTGCGCAAAAGCTGGATGAGCTTTGCCTGGAGCGGGTTCGTATCCTGAAATTCGTCTACGAATATGTGCCGGAACTTTGCCTGGTAACGCGCCCGGACCGCCTTTTTTTCAGGGGTGTCCCCCGACAACGTCTTCCAGGCAAGATAAGGCAGATCGTCGAAATCACACATCGCCGAGGCGCGCTTTTGACTTTCGTACGTTTCGCGGAACGCACGGAACACCCGCACGAACTCCTGCTTCTGCGGCATAAAAAGATCCTGCAGCGCGGCCAAGGTCCACCGGCGAACGTCTCTGCGGAAGTCCTCGACCCATTCCTTGTGTTTGCGCAGCGCGATCGCGCCTGCGGCGGAACGCACGTCGCCGAACGATGCCCACTCAAGCGGCCTGGAAAATGCTGCGGGAATGCGGTGCGCCGCTTCAAGGATAGCCTGATCAGTCTTGGCTTCGGGGTCAGGCCCGATCTCGGCTGCTTTTCGTGCAAGACCGTCCTTAAGGCGCGCTTCGAGCGCTTGGCGGCCTGCGCCGCCCTTGACAGCCAACAGTGACTCTTCCTCGCCCGACGCACGGAAGTGAGCGTAAAAATCGAGCAGCGCCGATCGCACTTTTTCCTCGCCGCGTTCGACCAGAATGTTGAGCCACACCGGGCTGCCCGCTTGCGCCTCAAAAACGGTATCCATGGCCTTCGCCATGAGGATGTCCGACTCGCCCTCCGAAAGCACTTTGAAATACGGGTCCACCCCCGCCTCAATGGGGTTTTCCCGAAGCAGGCGCTGGCAAAAACCGTGGATGGTGCCGATGTAAGCCGTTTCGAGCGCGCGGCGCAGGTCTTCGCGTTTGAGCGCGCTGAACTGCTGCACCAGCCGGCTCTTTATTTCGTTAGCCGCCTTTTCGGTGAATGTGATCGCGAGGATGCCGTCGGGCGCAACGTCATGCTCCGTCACCGCAGCCACAAAGCGGCCGACCAGGACCGACGTCTTGCCGGAACCGGCTCCCGCGCGGACGCATACATCCGAGGCGAAATGCGAAACGGCCTCGCGTTGAGCCTTGGAAAACCGGTCAGGTGACACGCAGATCCTTCCTCGAATCGATACGGCAGACGGCATCAAATGGACAATAATCGCATTCCTTGGGCTCCACGGCGATCTCACCGCGCCGGATGCGGCGCACCGCCTCGCGAATACGCGCTTCGGTCGTCACCAGCAGCGCGTCGAGTTCTTCGGTGGAATATCCCGGGTTTTCGCGCTTTCCGGTCTTCAGGATGCGGTGTTCGACCCCCGCAGGCTCAAGTCCCAACAGTTTCCTGGCCGCGTACGAATAAAGCGGCAGCTGGATCTCCTCGCCCTTCTTGAGCTTGTCTTTGAGGTTGCGGCTCGACTTCTTGTAATCGATGACAACGGCACGCTTGCCCGAACTGTCGACATCGATGCGATCAATGGATCCCTTGAGCAGGATCTCGCCGCTTTCATCCGGCATGCGCAAATAATCGGCGCCCCCTTTTCCGAATTCGTATTCGAACCGGGCGGGCGTAAGTCCGCTTTCGGCAGCGGCCCGGCGCTCAAGTTTTGCGGTGCCGCGCAGCATGGTCCCCATCGATGCACGAAACATGGACCGCCGGTAAAGCGGCTGGTCCAGAAAAGCGCCGGCAAAGCGGGCATCCAGGATCGCCTCCAGCTCGCGTTCCATCACGCCATCGTCTTTGAGATAGTCGCCGGAAGCCAAACGCGTCTTCGGCATCGCTTCAAAATAATCATAGAGCACCTTGTGCAGAAGAGTGCCGATCGCGGCGTCCTGAAACTCTTCCGGAGGCCGGCGCAGCTTAAGCATCGATTCCGCAAAATGCCGGTACGCGCATTTGTAAAAGGCGTCAAAACCGGTCGCGCTAAAAGGGCCCGCGAACGTCCGCATCGCCTCAAGCACGCGCGGGTCGTGCAATCGGACCGGCCCCGCCGCCGGCCGGCTTTCCAGCGCGCGCACGAACGCGGTCGACTCCTGCCAATGCTCAGCAAGCGGCGCAAAAAACGCGGGCCGGCACGGTTCCGGTTCGCGTAAAAATCCAGCCAATCCACGGACAACGTCGGCCTCGGTCTCCCATTCAGCGGGCGTCGGAAGAAAGCCGGCCGGACCTTTTGCTTCAGCGCGGCACATGCCTGGCGCGAAACAGCGCAGCGCCTCGTCCACGAAGAACGAGCGCAGCACCGGCTTTTCGTCCTCGCCGGGCGGGGGGGGGGTGGAATACACTTTCTCTCGCGCGCGGGTGACCGACATGTAAAAAAAATAGCGTTCGCCCGAAAGCCGCCAGATGCGCTCGTCGAGGACGGGCTCGGCGCCGTTCATCGCGCGGCGCTCTTGGTCCTTAAAAAGCGGGTCCTCGGTGACGGACAGCGGGAAAGTTTTTTCGAGAAGATCCGCCACAAAGACGGTCTTATATTCCTTGGGAAGCGCCATCACCGCGTCGTAGACCTGTACGCGGTTGCGGCCTGACGGCTTGAGCGAGAGCAGGCCGCTCTCAAGAGCAGCGGCGATCTCCAGAATGTAGCGAACCGCATCGAACGTCTCCGCTCCGCCCGTGTAACGACGACGGCCGGCGGCCAAAACCATGGCTATCGACCGCGAAGCGGCAGCATCCAGATCGTCTTGGACCCCTGCGGCGAGCGGCTTCAGAAATGCTTCTGCGTGCGCCGCAAACACATGCGGCCCGGACGAAGCGCCCAGACGCGCCTCAGCCTCAAGGAGTCCGGCTAGAAATCCGCGGGCGCCGGCAGACAGTGTTCCGGCGCTCTCCAACACGCGCCACGCCTCGCGGCCCGAGACTAGATTCTCACGCAGGGCGGCTCGCTCAAGCTCAAGCGCCTCAGCAGACGTGAGCGTTCCCCGGAAATAGCTCGATTTAGCCAGAAAAACCACGTCCTCCCGCTTCCAGTCATCTGCAGAAACGCGCAGGAGGCGGAGAAACGCCGAAGCCAGTCCGCTCTCCGTCAGTCTCCGGCGCTCATGAATGGAGACCGGGACACCGTATTCGCCGAACACCGATTCGATGAGCGCGCGGCGGCCGCTGACAGCCCTGAGGATCACGCAGAAATCGCTGAAATGACAGCTTTCCGAACGGTAGAGCCGGCGGATCTCGCGCGCGATCATCTCGTATTCGACACGGCGCGAAGGCGCAGAAAAAACGGCCACCGGCGCGGGTTTTTTATAGATTTCGGGCGCCTGCGAAAAAAGGTTGGCCGCCAGGTGGCGCAGCGCGGGATCCTTTACGCGGTGATTCTCGGCTAGCCGGCCGGTCTGGCGGAATCCCGCCGCAAGAAGAAACCGGCGCGTCCGTTCGGGGTATCCAAAAAGCGCCTCGCCCGCCGGATGAGCGGGGTCGAGCGTGAGCGAAACAATGGTCCGCTCGGCTCGCGCCGCAACGATCGTGAGCAGTTTTTTTTGCGCGCGGGTAAAATGGTAAAATCCGTCAAAAATAACAAGCTCGAGCGGTTCATCCTGCCCGCCGGAAGGATCGAACGCCGCGAGGTCGTCATCGGCCTCCGAAAGGCCGAGCGCTTCGAGCTTCGCGTCATAACGCTTGAGCAGGATGGAAAAATCTTTATATTTCGACGCAAACACAGGATCATTCTTGCACAGTCCATGAGCGCGTCTGGAGAGATCGCCCGCCGAGAGAAGCCCCGCCTTGAATTCCCGGATCGCCTCGAGCGCAAGCTCCTGAAAACCTCGAAGCCCGACAGACTCGCGAAAATAGCCGTACACGCTCTCGGGTCCGGCCGGACCCAACGCTTCGGCGACGGCAGAACGGCGGATCGACTCGGTCGGGCGTCCCTTTCCAGGCACAGCGACGACGCGGTCGGCCAGATCCTGTATCGTAAGGATGTGCGCGTTGAACAGACCGGGAACGTCGCGCAGAACAAGGCTTTGGATCCGGTCCGCATGCTCGCGGCTGGGAAGTACGAAATAGGAGCGGCTGTCAATACCGCCCTTCGACCGGAGGACCCGGTCCTTGAAAAGTTCTATGCAGTGGTAGGTCTTGCCGGTGCCCGGGGGAGACACCAGCACTTCGAGCGCGGCCATGCCGCCCATAATAACACAGCGGACCGTGTTGCGTCCTGCGCATTAGTCTGAAAATAGAGCGAAACCGGTATTGTCGACAAAAAAAGGGCCTTCCGAAGAAGGCCCCTTTTATGCGTTCCGTTTAAAGATTCTGCGCATCAGTCCTCGGACAAAGTAGAAAATCTATGTCCTTGGCTGAAAAAACTTAGCGGCGCGGGTGCGTCTTGACGATGTCGATCGCGGCGCGGAGCTCCCGGATGACGTCTTTTTCGACCTGATCCTCGACGACGACTTTCTTGATGAAATCCTTGCCCGTTTCACTCGTGGTATACATAGGCCAAAGGCGGTTCAAAGCGAGCGCCTTGATGTCGCGGATAGCCGTCTCGTTGAAACGGGTCGGTTGGTATTCACCCAACAAATCCTCAAGGATGCTGCCGGTGAGCTCTTCCATGTAGTTATTAAGCCTGCTGGTCGACTTCTTAATGTCAGTAGCCATATGCCCCTTTTCCTTTTGGCAGAAGTATACCCGAAGGATGCGCCAAATTCAAATTATTAACCATGATTTTATAACTACTAACACCCCTTATATATTCAAAGCAGGGAATGGTGGGCCGGGGCGCGCCAAGAAATAGCCCTGGACGAGATCCACACCGCACATCTTTACCGTTTCGAGCTCTTCGCGTGTTTCGATGCCCTCGGCGGTCGTTTTGGCCCGAATGCCCTTGGCAAAAAGGATCATCGATAGCACGATCTGCTGTTTGGTGATATTGGTATCGATCTGCCTGATCAGGGAGCGGTCAAATTTGATGTAATCCGGTCTGAGAAGCGCCACATCGCGCAGCGAGACGGCGCCGCCGCCCACGTCGTCGATCGCCACGGAGACTCCCTGCTCTTTGAGCTCAAGAAGCGCGTCTCTCATCTTTTCGAACGACCGGAGAATGCTCTGCTCGGTGATCTCGATCACGATGCTTTTAAAATCGATCACTCCTCTTTCTGAAAAAAGCGTCTTCATCAGCCCGGAGTCGAGCAAGGTCTCGTGGTTCAAGTTGAGAAAAAGCTTCTTGTCTGCCACGATCCCCTGTCCCGTCTTCAGCGCGCAGTCCACGCAGAGCTTGTCGAGTTCTTTGACACGCGAGGCTTGCCGGGCCATCGAAAAAAGTAAAGCCGGGTCGCTGAAAAAATTATCATCCAGAGTGCGGGTCAACGCCTCATAACCGCCGATCTGCTTGGTGGCCAGGTCGACGATCGGCTGGTAGACCGTTTTGATCTTCTTAAGACGCAGAATAGTGTTTAAAAAAGCCACATGCTTTTGCGTGCGGCCTGTCAGGGCCGGGACACGTACAGTTTCCATGCGGCTTGGAAAACACACATCGAGATAGGACCCTTCTTCCGTCGGTAAAACCTCTTCGCCGCGGTGCGGCTGGTAAGAAATGTAGCAGCTGCCGGGCATGGCTTTCATGTATTTTTTAAGATCCCCCCCGATGCGGCCGATCTCGGCTATTTCGGTGGGCCGTGTCCTGTCGCTTTGGATGATCGCGACCGAAAGACTCATGATCGGATACTGCGTCAGGAGCCCCTGCTTGTTGCGTTGGAGCAGATAGCCCTGTTTGCGGTCGTTCATGTCGTAAAAATTAGGAATGACGCGGTCAAACTGCTTGATGATCTCCTCGGCGATCTGGACCGACCGGTTGCTGGTTGTGATCACGATAAAATCATCACCCCCCAGATGGCCGACAAAGTCGTCTTTGGTGCCTTCATTTTTCAAAATGTCCTGCAGGATATGGCCGACCTTCACAATGATCTCGTCGCCGCGGCCGTCACCATAGGCGCTGTTGAACGCGGAAAGGTCCGAAAGATCGATACAACACACCGAGAAAGCCTGATCGGCGGACACCGCCCCTTCAATGCGCAGGATGCTCGAACGTGTGCCGGGGAGTCGTGTAAGCGGATTCAAATCCAGCTCGTTGAACGTCTTGCCCGCGATCTCCCGAGCGCAGAAAGCCAGATCCCGGATCTGGCGGTCCTTACGGAAATAAAGATCGATCCCATCGTCTGTATCGTCAAAAAAGGTGTCGTTTTTCACGAGCAGAATGATCGGCACGTACTTAAGGACGACGTCTTCTTTGATACCGAGCGCCAGCAGCCTTCCCTCGCCTCCGCGGAAGTCTTCATCGACGATGACCAGATTAGGCACTTCGTCGAACATCTTCTGCAAAACACCACCCTCCGACATAGGCATGACCGTGTACTGGAGCTTTTCGAGCTCAGTTTGCACGGACGCCGCGAGGGCCGGGTCATCGATCATGCAGAGAACTTTATTTTGCTGTTTCAGGCGGTGCCTCGCCTCCGATTTTAACGATGATCAGCGTGATGTCGTCGTGTTGGTCCGCCTTGCCCATGAAAAGATTGAGGCGGCGGACATTCTCATCCAGTGTTTCTTGAGCGGGCGCTGAACGAACCTCGACGAGTCCGGCCTGGAGCGCTTCTATGCCGTATTCGTCCTTTTTGCGGTTTCGGGCCTCGCTGACGCCGTCCGAATAAAACGCAAATGTGTCCCCGTCATCGAGCGCGTACTCCCGATTTGCAAAGGACGTCCCCGGCATCACGCCGATCGGCATCCCGTCTTCAATGGAAAGGAGCGTCGAAGTGCCGTCCCGCTTCGTACTGACCACGGGCAAATGCCCGCCGTTGGAAAGGACAACCTTGCGGCGGGGTACATCAAATATAGCATATGCCAGGGTCACAAACAAACCCCCGGTCGATTCCGACGAGATGGAGTCGTTGAGCGCGGCAAGCACTTCGGCCGGATCGAACTTTCCTCGCGCTGAAAATTTGAACTCCGAGACTACTTTCGCCATAAAAAGCGCAGCCGGCGTCCCCTTTCCGGACACGTCCCCGACCATCACGCCCATCCTTCCCTCGCCCATAGGGATAAATGTGTAGAGGTCGCCGCCAACCGCCTTTGCGGGCTTCATGTAGACGGCAAGCTCGATACCCGGCTCCTGCGGCAGGGTCTCAGGAAGAAAGCTCTTTTGGATCTGACTGGCGATCTTGAGCTCGTTTTCCATGAGCTCACGTTTTTGCATTTCCTTGAGCGTGCGCGTGAGCGTCGCCGCGGCGTAGATGAGGACGGTGGCCGCGGACGGGTAAAAAAGGTCGGCCCAGATCCCCCACTTTACAAAGAGGACCGTGCCTACGGCGTTAAACACCGTCAGCGAGCCCAGTGCCGCGAAAAGCGCAGGAACAGGCTTGAAGCGGGCTGACAGAAACAGCACCCAGAACAGCAGAAGCGCCAGCACCACGGCGTTGGCGGTGCGGGTCGGCCGGCGAATAAAATCCTGTTTGAGGATCGAATTGAGGACATTCGCGTGGATGCCGACCTGCGGGTAGACGGACTGAATGGGGATCGGGTTGGTGTCGTGCGAGGCGACCGTGGTCAAACCCACGAAACACACCTTCCCGCGCAACTGTTCAAGATCCATCAGCGGCTTCTCGCCCATCGTCTCCTGGGCGTGAGAAACCAGGATGTCATAATACGAATAATGCTTGAACGTTTTCTCCCACGATCCCGCAAAACTGATCAGATAATAACTGTCCTCATCGAGGGGGATCTTGAGCGAGGGAGAGAACTCGATGGATCGGCCGGGATGAAACTTCACATCCTCCGGTTTGACGCCCAAAACATCCATCGCGATGCGGAAACTGAGTTGATAATAATTCCGGCTGTCGAACAGGATGCGCGGGAAGACGCGCCGCCGTTTACCGTCCATGTCGGCTTGGACATTGACGGTCGTCAAAGCCTTCGCCGCGCGGGCGTACGGCGGCAGCGTCCGCGCGATCATCTCCTTGGCCTCGAAACCGTTCTTTCCGTGCGTGATCCCGGAGAATGCCGTCACAAAATAAACGTTTTTCGCCTGCCGGGCGGCCTTAAAGACCTGGTAGTCGCCCGTGCGGCGCTCGACAAAATTGATATCCAGCGCAAGCGCTTTCACCCCGTGCAGCGCGCACGCTTCGATCAGCGCCGCATGGTACTCGCGGTCAAACGGCCACGCGCCGAGCCTCTCGACGGTGTCATTCCAAATATCGATGAAAACAATGCGCTCATCGGTGGGCCGGGGCACGCGCAGGCGGCAGCGCCAGTCGTACGTCTGGAGTTCGTACGGTTCAAAGACGCGGAACCACGACGCCGCCAGGACCGCCGAGGCGGCCAACACAAAAAATACCCACCTGAGCGGCTTCTTAGAAAGAATGGTATAGGCCAAGATTCGAAGTAGATCCCGAGTAGGTTTGCGAGGAATCGTTGGATTCCTTTTGGCGGTATGAATAGCCGAGGCCGAGCGACGTGTTCTTGTCGAGCGCGTAAAGCAGGCTCACGGAGGCTGTGTAGACATCCGAATCTTCCGTCTCATCCGGCGCGCTCGTCACCGGGCGTGAGTCATACACAAGTTTCTCGTAGCCGACTCTCGCATAACCAAAGACACGCTCCGAGAGCTTCGTCCCCAATGAAACGCGGAACGCATAAGAGTCATGATCATAGAAATCATTAAAAGTGTCGTCGGAGTCGTTACGCGTGTAGATAAAACCTGTGCGGAGCGTCGCATCCTTCCAGACATCCACGATCACTTCTGCATCCGACGCCCAGCGCGCATCCGTGCGATCGTCATCCGGGTTCTCAGCGCCATCCGCCTCATGGATCTTATTGCTGGTGAACTGGCGTGTCGACGGCGTCACCCCCGCTCGAACACGCACGGTCTCGTTCAGCTTTTGCAGAATGCCGGCCCGCAAGCTGTGCGTGAAAGAAGTCAGCGCCTCATTTTTTTGGAAATAAAGATATTCAAACCGGTAGTCGAACTGCAGCGCAGCGGCCGGGCTGAGAAGTACATCGAAGCCCGGATTGAGAGACTGGTAGAGGGCGCTCTGGTCGGTGATCTCGAAATAGTTGAGGTTCAAAACGTCGTAAGCGCTGCGGAGGCGGAGCCTGTGGCCGAATCGCTGCTTCCAGTCGATCGCGACGAACTCCTGCGCAAAAGTATCGCCCTTCCGTGCGGAATCCAGGCGTGGGTTGTCGTCGTACCCCAGGGCTGCCATCGCGCGCACTTTAAAAGAATTCTGCCCGGCCGCGCGGGAAACTGCCGGGCTCGCCAGCGTCATGACAAAAAACAGAAGAATGATGACGCGCTTCAGGGAGGACCCCAAAGATCAGGGACCCGGAGTGACGGAGTTGTTGGCACTGTCCGCCGGCCCTTCGGCTTTCTTGTCCTCCAGGCGGTCTTTCTCTTTGGCCAGTTCGGCGCCTTCGGAGCGCGTCTCAATGACGTCTTCGATATCGCTTAAATGGACGTCATCTCCTGCCGCGACGTCATCAAGCACGTCGCCCTCATTCATATCGGTTCCGCCGCTGCCGGCCTCAAGACTATCTTCAATTTTCTTCGCTTCCTGCTTGGCGTCGGCAATAGTTTCCGCAGAAAGCGGATCGACCCGGAACGCGCCGTCCTCGAAAAATGCGCTGTTCCCCTCTTCGAGCACCGTTTCATCTCCGCCGGCGAGTGGCTTGAGGACGATGGCATCCTCTATCGCCTCAAACGTGTCGGGAGAAGCGGTGAAAATAGTCCCGCGCGCGGAAGCGATGGCCACGGGCGTGCCGATCTGGAATGAGGAGCCTGCCGGAGATTTACGTACAATCGCGAGCAGCTTGCCATTCGTCAGATCGATGCGTCCGGGGTCGAGCGAAATGATACGCGCTGAAGTTTTGGGTTGGATCTTTACAGCGTTCTGACCCGCTTCTCCAAGCGCGAGCTCGCACGAAGAAAAAGCCCCCGTGACGACCCAGGCCCCCGCCTCAAGCGTTTCTCCGGAACGTGCCGCCCGGGGATCGGCTGACGCCGATTCCCTGACATTCACATCTCCGTCCAGAGAAACGATGCGCGCTGATGCGCCCGCGAAAGCGGGGACCACCAAAGAAAATGACAGGACAAACACAAATGACGAAACAATAATACGTATATTCATAGCATCTCTTCCTGTTTTACTGAATCGATTGGCAGCCACACGGCCTATTTCTTAGCCGCAAAGTTATTGCTCTTGATCGCGGTCTTGGCGGCAACACGGTCCGCCACCTGCTTTTCGTGGTCCTTGTCGAGCTCTTCCTTGGAACGCTCACGGCCCTTCATGAGGACCTTCCAGGGGTGGAACTTGATGTCCTGGCTGAAGTCACGGAAGTTCGCGGAGGTCTCCTCGAAATTGCCGAATATATTGTCGATCTTGACGCGATTTTCCTCGACGGTCCGGTCCACGTTATTGGCGAGGTTGCTGATATCTTTGGCCATCTTGTCGATGCTGCCGCCGATCTTCGTGGCCATCTCGAAAAGATCCTCAAGGCGCATGGGGTCAGACCCCTGGATAAGGTCGCCGTCGGCGGCCCATTCCGCCTTCGCTGTGCCGGCTTTGATCTCGATGTATTTTTCGCCCATCATGCCGAGCGTGGTGACGTAAGCGGTCGAATCCTTGCGCATCTTGACACCATCCTGGATCTTCAGCGTCATCTCGATCGTCGTGTCGTCCCCGTAGATCATCTGGAGGTCCTTGACCTCACCGACATCGACGCCGGATAGACGCACGGGCGCGTGTTTCTTCACACCGGCGGTGAAATGGAAGCGCGACTTCACGGTCCATCCCTTTTGCAGCAGCGAGAAGTTGGTCACTTTCAGGATCAAGAGCGTCAGCAACACCGCGCTCATCAACACGATCAGGCCCGTCTTCGCCTCGTTCGTCATCCTAATTTTCATTCCGATCTCCTCTTATTCTTTGAGCTCAGCCGTCAGGTGATCAAGATAATCGTCGCCCTGCTGGACGAACGAGATCGGGCCTTCGGCGCCGCCGGTGATGAATTGCTGTACTAATGGATTTGTGGAATTTTTGATCTCTTCGGGCGTTCCGATCTGCAGGATGCTGCCCTGATGCAGCATCACAATGCGGTCGGCGATGCGGAAAACGCTTCCCATGTCATGCGTGACGACAACAGAAGTGATGTCGAGCTTGCGCGTCAGATCCATGGTCAATTTGTCGACGACTCCGGTCATCACGGGGTCCAGACCCGCAGTAGGCTCGTCATAGAAGATGATGCGCGGATCCATGACGATGGCGCGCGCGAGGCCGACGCGCTTTTTCATGCCGCCCGAAAGCTGTGACGGCATCAGATCCTCGAAGCCGCGCAGACCCACCAGCTCCAGTTTCATTTTAACGATGATGCTGATGACGTTCTCGTCCAGCTTCGTATGCTCCCGGAGCGGCAACGCAATATTATCCCCGACGGTCAGCGAATCGAAAAGCGCTCCGGACTGGAACAGCATGCCGAACCGTTTGCGGATCGAGTCAAGCTCATCCTCATTCGCTTTTGCGATATCCTTGTCGAACATCCAGACCTCCCCCGAATCGGGACGGATGGAGCCGATTAGGTGGCGGAGAAGCGTGCTCTTTCCGCAGCCGGAACCGCCCATGACGACGAGCGTCTCGCCGGCATAGATATCGAGAGAGATGCCGTTCAGGATCCGGCGGCTGCCGAAATTTTTAACGAGATTTTTGACGCTGATGACGACGGCGCGGTCTTTCGCGGGAACGCGTGTCACCCCACCACCTCTTTGGCCGCACACGCGGCCGATTCGCTTCGCGGATCGTTACAAAAAGGTGGTGGGGTCATGTTTTGGCGAAGTAAAAAAGTGCCGTCAGGATCGCATCGGCAATGATGATGAGGATGAACGACATCACGACACTGCGTGTCGTCGAGCGGCCGACGCCCTCGGCGCCGCCTTCGGTCGAAAGTCCCTGGTGGCAGGCGATCATCGTGATCACCACGCTGAACACACAGCTCTTCAAAAGTCCCGTCATGATGTCCTTTACCGTGAGGAATTCGATCGTCGTGTCGATATAGAGGCCCGAAGGCAATCCGAGCTGGGTGATGCCGATCAGATATCCGCCGAACATGCCGATAAGGTCCCCGACCAGCGTCAGACACGGCAGCATGACGAGGAGCGCCAGGAAGCGCGGAGCCACGAGGTAGCGGACGGGATTCAAGCTCAGCGTCTCAAGCGCCTCGACCTGCTCGGTGACCTTCATCGTCGAAATTTCGGCAGTGATGGCCGCGCCGACGCGGCCGGCGATGACGAGCGCGGTGAGCACGGGCCCGATCTCGCGGGCCATGGAAACGCCGACGAGCGCAGCCACATAGATCGCCGCACCCATCTGTTCGAGCTGATACGCCGACTGCATCGCGAGCACCATGCCGATGAAGAAATCGACAAAGAAAACGATCATGAGAGAATCGAAACCGGCGAAGACCGTCTGGGCAAAAAAGTTCTTTCTGGAAACCGGCTTTTTACGGAACGGTCCCAGGAAGACCCAATACAGCGTCTGGGCTAAAAGAAGGAGTATTTCGCGGGTTTGCCGGACAAAACCGGATACCGTCCGGCCTATGCCTTCAAGGAACGTGATCATTTGACTTTAGCGATCGCCTCCTGCTGGGTCGCGAAGATCGGGAAAAGCTTGTCGAGTTTAGTGATCTCAAACAGACTCTTCACCTTGTCGGACATACCGGCCAGAGCGAGGCCGCCCCCCTGGCTTTTCGTCTTCTTCAGAAGCTCGACCAGCGTGGCCAAACCGGAGCTGTCGATGTAATTGACCTTCGCCAGGTCCACCACCAGCTTCTTCGAAGGCTGCTTTTCAAACTGCTTCTTAAGATCGGGCGACGTGCTGATATTGATCTCGCCGTCAACCTGGTAGATCATCACACCTTCCACGTCAAAAGTCTTCACAACCATAGCGCCTCCGCCTTTTCGTTTTCTTACCGGTTCGTGTGATTCTGCAAAAACTTGACCATCTGCATCCGGTTGCCTTTGGTATTGTAGCGCACCTCATCCATCAGCTTGTGGATGAGATAGACGCCCCGCCCCCGGTTCCTTAAAAGATTCTCCTTGTCCGTACAGTCCTTAAGAGCCGACACGTCGAAACCGCCGCCCTGATCTTCGACGGAGAAACGCACGGCTCCACTGTCGTATTCGACCCCGAGCAGCACTTCCACCTCGGGCTTCAGCGCGTTGCCGTACTTCATGGCGTTGATCAGCGCTTCTTCCAGGCAGAGACGGATATCGAACTGGTACGCGTCGCTCAAAGAGAGCGGTTTCAAAAACTCCAACACGCGCCCGCTGGCCTTGTGGACTTCCGCAAGGTCGCTAGGGACTCGAAACTCTTTGTGCTCTTTTTTTTCTTGGTTTTTTTCCATGCTGAGGGACTGTTTTCTCGGACTGGCCCGAGGCCAGGGACTCGAAAACGCCCATGCTCCTGAATTTGTCGTAACGCCGTTCCACCAAAATATCACCCGGCGTTCCCTGAAGCTCCTTGTAATATTTCTTGAGCGCCGCTTTGACGGTCTCGGCGGTTTCCTCGGGATTGCGATGCGCGCCTCCGAGCGGTTCGCGGACCGCTTCGTCGATGAGCCCCAACTCCAAGAGATCCTTGGCCGTGAGCCGCAGCGCGGCAGCCGCTTCGGGAGCTTTGGTGCGGTCCTTCCAGAGGATCGCTGCGCAGCCTTCCGGGGAAATGACGGAATAATAAGCGTTTTCAAGGACAAGCACGCGGTCGCCCACGCCGATTCCCAGCGCGCCGCCCGAGCCGCCCTCACCGATCACAAAAACCACGATCGGCACCCGGATACGCGCCATGTCGCGGATGTTTACCGCGATCGTATAGGCTTGTCCGCGCTCTTCGGCGCCGATGCCCGGATACGCGCCCGGGGTGTCGACGAAAACAGCAATGGGGATGTTGAATTTTTCGGCCATCTTCATGAGGCGGAGCGCCTTGCGATAACCTTCGGGGTGCGCGCTCCCGAAATTGCGCATGATATTTTCCTTCGCGTCGCGGCCCTTTTGATGGCCCAGGACCATGAACGGCTGACCGTCCAGCTTCGCGAAGCCGCCGATGAGCGCCTTGTCGTCGGCAAACGTCCGGTCGCCGTGAAGCTCCACGAAGTCGGTGAACACCATCTGCACATAGTCCAGCGTGTAAGGACGTTTCGGATGGCGCGCGATCTGGACACGCTGCCAGGGCGTGAGGTTTAAATAGGTCTCTTTTTTCAGGTGGTCGAGACGGCCTTCGAGCTTTTTGACTTCGTTCTGAAGGTTGAGACTGCCGTCCGAGGAGAGATGGCGCAGCTCGGCGATCTTTTTCTCGAGCTCGAAGATCGGTTTTTCAAAATCGAGTGTGCTGATCACCCCACCACCCCGATTTCTTCGTTAAGTTTATTTTCTTTATGTGGTGGGGTCATATCAGTCGACGATCGTCACTTCTGACCCGGGGGGAACGATCTCAAAAAGCTCCTCCACCTCTTCGTTGCGCATACGGATGCACCCCTGCGTGCACTGGGTCCCGAGCTTATCGGGTTCGATGGTGCCGTGGATGCCGTAGCCCTTCTCGGTGAGGCCGATCCAGCGCGACCCGAGCTGGTTCTTCGGGCTTCCGGCGGGGATCTTGTAGGAGGCGCCGTTCTTTTCTTCTTTGTACCAGATGGGATCTTTGAGCTTGTCCGTGATCTTGAAAACACCGACGGGGGTGCCGTTGTTCTCGCCGGTGGAGACGCGGTACGTCTTGAGGATGGTTTCGTCGCCCTTAAGAAGAAGGGTGTTCTGCGACTTATCGATCACAACGCTGAATTTGCATGTGGGGATTTTAAGCTTCTGACCGGGGCGCAAGCGATCGGTCGTCAAACCACTGGCGCGCTTGATGGCGCCGGTCGTCGTCTGGTGCTTCTTGGCGATACCGGTGAGCGTGTCACCGGACCTCACTTCGTAAACGACCGATTGGGTATCAACGCCGGGTGAAAAAAGGGTCTTGAAAGCCGGCGTTTCGACCGGAACCAACGATGGATCGACCGGGGCTTGAGCCGCGGCAGGAGCGGCTTCCACCGTGACCGTGACAGGGGCCGCAACCGGCTCAGCGGCACCGGAGGCGGTCTTGTCCGTGGTCTCGGTGGAGGGTGAAACGGAGGCGGCGGCGGTTGAACCCACGCCCGGCGCTGCGAAAGCCGGCGAAACCAAAAACGAGAGCGTCAGAAAAACAAATAGGCGTTTACGGTTCAATTCAACTCCTGGCGTAGAACAACACCGCAACCAACACACCCAAAAAACCGCCCGAATAGACCTCGACCGGCAAATGACCCAGAAACTCGTTGAGCGGCTTTTCTTGGAGCCCTTTATGGGCGTAGAGATCGTCCAAGATCCTGTTCAGCGCCGCCGCCTGCCGCCCGCTGTGGCGCCGGACACCCTGCGCGTCGAACATCGTGATGGCCGCAAAGCCCAGAGCCAACGCAAAAAGCCCTGAGTCAAAACCATAGTAGAGCCCCATCGACGTTGTCAGGCACATGGCCAGCGATGCGTGAGAACTCGGCATGCCGCCCGAACGGAAGAGCCATTGAAAATTAAAGCGCTTTTCGCGAAAAACCCCCAGGACGACCTTGACGGCCTGCGCGATCGCCCACGCCGAAAAGGTCGAGACGAGGATCTTGTTGCGGCCCAACTGCACGATCAGTGAATCCGAACTATCTAATATCATAAATTTCTATAACTCTTTTAGCGGCTTATTATATAGGGCGTCGGGAGTTCCTGCAAGGAAATTGCCCCACCACCCGTTTCCAACTCCGTCAAAAAGCAGGGGCCGGTGAAACGGGTGGTGGGGTTGCCCAACCGCGTTATTTGCCGATACAAAAGCGGCTAAAGAGCGTTTCAAGCACGTCTGCGGAGACGACTTCTCCCAGCAGCTCTCCCAACCGGGCAAGCGCCGCCCGGGCGTCCACAGCCACGAATTCCGGGGAAAGTCCTTCAATGCAGGCTTCGGCGGCGGACGTCATGTCCAACTTAAGTTTCTCGAGAAGGTCTTTTTGCCGGACCGACCCGACTACCGGCTCGTCCGAAAGCTCGAAATTTCCACCCGATACTACTCTAAATATTGATTCTTCTAATTGTTTCGTGCCATCCTCGTCAACGCAGGAGGCGTAGACCGGTTTTACTCCCACCCTTTTCTCAAGTGCAGCAACATCAAGCTTTCGGGGCAGGTCGGACTTGTTGACCACGGCGATCACACGTTTGCCTTTAAGCGCTGCAAGAACAGCCTCATCCTCTTTTGAGAAAGGAAGGCTTCCATCTAAGATAAAAAGGACCACATCCGCATCGACCACCGCGCGGTGCGAGCGCTCGATCCCATCCTTTTCGACCGGGTGATCGGTTTCCTGGATACCGGCCGTATCCAAAAGACGGACGGGAAAACCGCCGATGGAAAGCATCTCTTCCACGACGTCACGCGTCGTTCCCGGATGCGGCGTGACGATAACGCGGTCGGCGCGGGAAAGACGGTTCATGAGACTCGACTTCCCGGCATTCGGGCGGCCTGCGAGCACCGTCTTGAGACCGTTCTTCGCCAGAAGGCCTGTCTTGGCGCTCTCAAGAAGCGCCTGTACCGTCGATGCACAACTTTCGAAGCGCTTGCCGATCGCGACAAGCGGGTCGGCATCGGGAAGATCTTCCAGAAAATCGATAGAAGCTTCGAGATGGGCCAGAATATTCACCAGTTCTTCTTTCAGCGCCGCCAACCGCGCGGAAAGCGTGCCCTCGAGCCGCGCAGCCGCCCACCGGCGGCCGAGTTCGGTCCTGGCCTGGATCAAATCCAGCACGGCTTCGGCCTGGATGAGATCGATACGGCCATTGAGAAATGCGCGCTTGGTGAATTCTCCGGGCTCAGCCAGGCGGGCGCCCTCCTTCAGCGCCAGACCGACGATCGCTTGGAGCACTGCGGTACCGCCGTGCGCGCTGATCTCGACGACATCCTCGCGCGTGTAGCTTTTGGGGGCGCGCATGACCAGGACCAGCGCTTCATCGATCAGCGCCGGCGTCGAAAGATCTTTTGAAACCACGTGTCCGTACCGCACGGTCTGCGACTTTTGCGTGCGGAGCGGCTGGCCGTCGCGGGCGTCGAAAATACGGTCTGCGACAGCGATGGCTTGCGGACCGGAGAGACGCACGACCCCGAGACCGCCTTCGCCCGGCGGTGTCGAAACTGCGACGATCGTGTCGTCGTCGAGCGCGTGTATCATCCCACCACCCGATTTGCTCGCTTTTGTGAACCTGTTGCTTCGCGATCATTGAAATTGGGTGGTGGGATCAAGGGACATCCCCCAGGACCAACTTGCGGATCTCGGCGACCAGAAAAAGGGACCCCGTGACCAGCACAAGCCCGTCCCCGCCCGCCTCGGTGCGCGCTTCTTCGAACGCACGCGCGGCGCCCTCGACAGGGCGCAGATTTGCGGCGCCCTCGACAAGATCCGCAATAGCGTGCGGACCGAGGGCGCGCGGATTGGATGAGCGGGTGGCGAACACATGGCGCGCTTCAGGAAGGATCTCGGCGAGCATTGCCGCCGCGTCCTTATCGGACGAGACGCCGAACACCACACAAAGGCTGGAGTACGTGAAATGCCGCTTCACAGCGGCGAGCAGTTTGCGTACACTTTCCGGATTCTGAGCGCCATCCAAAACGACCGCAGGATCCTCGGCGACGCGCTCCAAACGCCCGGGCCAGTGCGCGTCGAGTATGCCGCGGCGTACGGCTTCCTCAGAAATCTTGAGACGCGTCCGCATCTGGAGCCCTTTGGCCAGACCGATGGCGACGGCGGCGTTGTCGAGCTGGTGGCGGCCGAGAAGCTCCGTCTCGAGGCCATAAAAATCGCCGAGCGGGCTTTTCACGTCGAAGCGCTGCATACGGTCGGTGTATTCACGCGCCGTCACGCGGATCTCCTTTCCGACGCGATAGAGCGTCGCCTCATTGTCCTGGGCGGCCTTCACCAGCACCGCCTCGACCTCCGGCGGCTGCGGGGCGGAAACCGCGATCTCCCGGCCCTTCAAGATCCCGGCCTTTTGAACGGCGATCTTGGCGAGCGTCTTTCCAAGCTTATCGGTGTGCTCCAGGCTCACGGGCGCGAAGCCGGCTGCCTTGGCCAGGACGAGGTTCGTCGAATCATAGAGTCCGCCGAGACCCACTTCAAGCACCGCCACGTGCACTTTCATTTCGCGGAAATAATGAAAGGCCATCGCCGTCACGACCTCGAAGAACGTCGGCGGGTTGCGCCGCCAGTATGTCTCGTCGAACAAACGGCGCAGGTGCAGGGTGTATTCGGCAAAGCGCGTTTCGCTGATCAAGATGCCGTTCACGCGCATCCGCTCCCGGATATCGGCCAGATGAGGCGATGTGTAGAGGCCGACCCGAAGATTTTCCATGCGCAGAATGGACGCGAGAAATACGGCCGTCGATCCCTTCCCCTTCGACCCCGCTATCAACACCGATTCAAATGAGTTTTGCGGGTTCCCGAGCGCTTTGGCCAGCGCGCGCATACGGTCAAGCTTGATCGCTTCGGGATAATCCCAATCCGTCGTCTTTTCGTAATTGATGAACGAGTGGATGTACTCGAGCGCTTCCGGATAATCCATCGACGCTACCGGCCTTCCTGCACGAGGCGCGAAACTTCATTGAGCACCGCTGAAACGCCGTCGGGAATGGACTCGACGTTGGGGCCGAAACGGACCGTTTTTTCAAGAGAGCCGCGCTTGACGCGCAGTTCCCCCTCAAACCGGTCCAACACGGCTTCTGTCGACAGGTCTTTTTTCGTCATGTCCTCATCGAGCGCAAAAAATCCGGAATGCTCGACGATCTCCGAGAGATGTTCACGCCTGGCCTCGGAGAGAGCCCCTTCGGCGATCGCAGGAGCGTCGGCAATATCAGGACCGCCGTCTTTGCGAAACCTCCGCACGTAACGTCCGTCCTCGGTGATCGAGGTCTGGAAGGTGTACCCCTGGCGATTACGCGTGTGTACGGTGACCGCGATGGGCTCTTCGGCGGCCCAAACCCCGGCAGCGAGCAAAAATGTTCCTGTTAAGAAAATCAGGACGATCCGTGTCACCCCACCACTTGATTTATCCTTACCACGTTGGCCGATCGTCCCATGATTGTTGGGATTAAGTGGTGGGGTCATCGCTGTCAAAATTTCTCCGCCAGAGCGATGCCCGCGCGCCGCTCGTCTGCCTGGATGCCGTCATCCGGCAGCGCCGGCGTGTCTTTCTCGGCGGGTCCGGCGCCCTCACGGAAAATACGGCGGGTCTCGCCTGTCTCGAAGAGCGCCTTGAGCGAGCGCAGGTATTTTAGATCCTCAAGCACGTCGGGGAAACTCTTTGCGTAGTCAGGATCGGTCTGGAGAAGCTTTCCGGTGTGGTACAACTCGCGCGCCGTAAGCTCTGTGTCGTATCCGTAACGCTCGCCGATCGATGCGTAGCTCTGCCGCAGTTCGTCGTGTACGCGCGCAAGCTTGGGGTCGATCGCCAGGGCCTTCAAAAAAACCGGCACCGCTTCGAGCGCCCTATCCTCAAGGCGGTAACAGGTGCCCAGATAAATAAGTGTCAACGCGGACCGCGGCTCAGCTTCAAGGGAAGCGGTGAACGCCGTGATCGCCTTTTCGGTCTCCCCCAAATTGGCGTAGCTCACCCCGAGTCCGCGCCAAACCGAACCGGCACGCTGGTCGCCGGGACGCAGTTCGGCAGAAAGCGCTTCAAAGGCCGCAGCCGCTTCCTCAAAATGACCCTCCTCCAGAAGACGGGCGGCCTCCGGGAGCACCGTCTTGGTCGCCGCAGGAACAGCATGGACGGGAGTACAGAAAAGGGACAGCGCTAGAAGCGGAATAAGAGCTGTCTTCATGCGGAAGATCCCTAAGAAGCGAAAGGCTTCTCCGGCACGAGCCACCACATAAGCAGGTAGACGACCGCGCCGGTGAAGTAAGCGAGCGAAAAAAGAATGAAACCTAGACGAAAAAAGATAGGGTCCACGCCGAAGTACTCGGCAAGACCGCCGCAGACGCCGCCCAGTTTGCGGTCGGTTTTGGAACGGTAAAGACGCTTGATGGGAGTTTCCATGCGTTCATTCTAACTCCCGATGGACGGTTTCGCAACAGGCTTGGCGCGCAGCGCTCCCCTGGCGTTGACGATCCGCGACACCTTTCCCGACGAAAACAGGACATAATCGGCGCCGTAAGACCAGCGGTCGCCCTCCATGCTCGAGGGGGTGCCCTGAACGGCCAGGACCTCGTCCTTGGTGGCGCCGGGTGAAAAATGATCCGCCGCGAGCGTAGACAACGTTTCCGGAAGGATCCGCACACGGAGCCGGCCGCCGTCGTTGGAATAGGACGCGACACGGTCCTGGCGGAACGTGACCCGGTCCCTGCCGTAAAACCATGTGTCGCCGTCGACGCGGTCCGGAGAACCTTGCACGGAAAGCACTTCGTCTTTGGTGGAGCCAGGCTTGAAAAAATGAGCCCATTCCCATTCGCGGGACGCCGCCGGGCCAAATTGCGATCTACCGGGACCGTCCTTTAGGAGCGAATAGACGTAAAGTCCGCCCACAAGAAGAACGAGAACGAACCCGAGGAGAATGACGTCGAAAAAGAAATGGCGGATACGGGGTTCCGCGGCATGCGCGGGCGCACCCGACGCCGCAAAGGCCGGCCGATCTCCCTCGCCGTGCAGCAGGCGCCGGTAAGCCTCGTTGATCTCCTGCGTCTTTCGTCCGGCTTTTTCCTGAAGCGCCGCGTCGCCGGCGAAACGGTCGGGATGCCACACGCGCACGAGATCGCGGTAAGCCTGTTTGATCTCATTTCTCGACGCGCCGGGACGGATCCCCAGCGTCTGGTAACACCGGACCAGCGGATCAGTGTTTGAAATGGCGGAGTCCGGTGAAGACCATGGCAATTTTCGCGCGGTCGCACGCGCGGATCACGGCTTCATCCTGGATGGAACCTCCGGGCTGGATGATCGCCCGGATGCCGTGTTTCTTGGCGAGTGCGATCGAATCCGGCTTCGGAAAGAAGCCGTCCGACGCAAGCACCGCGCCGCGGGCGCGCGGGCCGGCCTTGCGAAACGCCGTAAGGCATGAATCGACGCGCGACGGCTGGCCCATGCCCAGACCGACGGTGGCCCCCTTATGCGCGATCACGATCGCGTTGGATTTCACATAGCGGCAAACCTTGAACGCAAAAAGAAGATCGGCGATATGCGAAGCGCGCGGTTTCGTCTTCGTGACGCAGCGCAGGTCGGACACTTGAGGGTCCTTTACGTCCCGGTCCTGCACGAGCAGGCCGCCCTTCACTTTTTTGAAATCCAAACCGATGTTGGGCTCCTCGGCGCCGACCGAGAGAAGGCGGAGATTTTTCTTTTCCTTGAGAAGCGTCAGCGCATCCTTCGAGAAGCCGCGCGCGATGATACACTCGAGAAAACCGCTCTTTAAGATCCCGCGCGCCGTTTCGCCGTCGACTTTCGTGTTGAAGGCGACGATCCCGCCGAACGCGGAAAGCGGGTCGCACCGGTGCGCGGTCTTGAACGCCTCCAACGCCGTTTTTCCAAGCGCAAAACCGCAGGGACTCGTGTGCTTGACGATGGCGCACGCGGTCTGAGAAAAAGACTCGGCCATTTCGAGGGCCGCGTCAAGATCAAGGATGTTGTTGAATGAAAGTTCTTTGCCGTGCAGCTTCTCGGCCCCCACGACCCCGGATGCGCGGGCTTCCTTATAAAGCGCGCCCTTCTGGTGCGGGTTCTCGCCGTAACGCAGATCGATCGACTTCTCGAAATCCAGCCGGACGCGCCCGGGCAGAGAAGCCGTTTTCGTTCCCGCAAAATAATCGGCGATGAGACCGTCGTAGGCGGAGGTCGCCGCGAAGACCTTTGCAGCCAGACGGCGGCGGGTGGCGTCTCCGAGCACTCCGCCGCTCCGGCGGATCTCCTCGGCGACCGGCTCGTAGTCGGCCGGATCGCAGACGGCGGCGACGTGGCGGAAATTCTTCGCGGCGCTGCGAAGCATCGAAGGCCCGCCGATGTCGATCATCTCGATGATCTCGAATTCGGACGTATGCTTCTTGACCGCGTCCCAAAATGGGTAAAGGTTCACGACGACCAGCTCAATAGGTTCAATGTGGTGCTTGGCGAGCGTCTTGACGTGTTCGGGGTTGTCGCGGAGCGCCAGGAGCCCGGCGTGGAGGTTGGGGTGCAAGGTCTTCACGCGCCCGTCGAGCATCTCCGGGAATTTCGTCACGTCGGAAACATCGGTGACAGCCATGCCCGCACCGCGCAGAAGCGACGCCGTGCCGCCCGTGGAGAGCACTTCGACGCCCGACTCGATGAGCGTTTTGGCGAACGGCACCACGCCGGTCTTGTCGTAAACGCTGACGAGCGCCCGCTTAATCTTGGTCATTCAATGCCTCCCGGATGGCTTTCGAGAAATCAGCCGCAAGCTTGCGCGTCACGGGGCCGGGGCGTCCGTCGCCGATCGTACGGCCATCCATCGACGAAACCGGCAGGATCTCGGAAGAAGTATTGGTCATGAAACATTCGTCGGCCGAATAAAATTCGTGCCGCGTAAGAGGCCGCTCGACCACGTCGAGACCGCCCGCACGCGCCGTCTCGATCACAAAACCGCGCGTGACACCCCTTAAAATACCCGAACTCACGGAGGGTGTCAAAATTCTTTTCGCCTTCACCGCAAAAAGATTGGACACGCTGCCCTCGGCGACGGTCCCGCCGGGCCCGAGAAACACAAGCTCGTGCGCCTGGCGCTCCCCTTTGTCCAGGTACGCGAGCACGCCCGGTACGAATTGCGACGCCTTGATCTGCGGGTCCTGCGCATTGAGCGTCCAGCGCCGCATCACCGTGGTTTCGACCCGCACGCCGTTCTCATACCACTCGCGCGGGTGCGCACTGAAGGGCCGCACTGAAAGAACGATCTCTCCGGATCCATCGTCGAGCGTGTGGACAGCCGCACGCAGCAGCGCATCCGGATATCCGCTTTGCACGACTGAATCCAGAAGCCATACCCTCATGACTTTGGGAGAATACGGGCAGGCGAATCCCAGCGCCGCGCAGGATCCCGCCAAACGCGTCAGATGTTCATCGACGTGAAAGATCTTACCGCCGTAAGCCCTCAGCGTCTCGAAACAGGCCGTGCGGTCAAGAAAGGCTGCCGGCAACGCCTCGCCGCGCGAGGAACGCGCGGGCGCGGGCCCCGCCGAAGATCGCGGCGAGAACGCCTTGAGCCTTATATAAGGTTTCGTCATATTCCTTTCCGGGGACCGAGTCGGCGACGATGCCGGCGCCGGTCTGTAAATGCGCGGTCTTGTCCTTCACGACGAGACTGCGGATGATGATGTTAAAATCCATATCGCCCGTGAACGAGAAATACCCCAACGACCCCGTGTACGGCCCGCGGACGACAGGTTCGAGGCCGTCGAGGATCTCCATGCAGCGGACTTTGGGCGTGCCCGTGATCGTGCCGCCGGGAAAGAGCGCCCTGAGCGCATCGACAGCCGAGAGCCCGGACTTAAGCTGGGCATGGATCCCCGACACGATGTGCTTCACGTGCGAATATTCCTCGACCGTCATGAGGTCATCGACGCACACGCTACCGTATTCGGCGACGCGGCCCAGGTCGTTGCGCTCGAGGTCCACCAACATCACGTGTTCGGCGCGTTCCTTTTCGCTGAGGAGAAGCGCCAGCGACTGAGCGGCATCCTCGCGCGGCGTGCGTCCGCGGGGACGCGTGCCGGCGATGGGACGCGCTTCGAGACGGCCTCCCTCGAGCTCCACGAGCCGCTCCGGCGAACCGGAGACGACCTGGAAGCCGCCCGCATCGTCGAGGCCGAAGAAAGAGGACGGATTCACCCGCTTGAGCCGCCCGTACAATTCCGCAGCCGGCGCTAAAACCGGGAACGAAAAACGCTGCGAGAGATTGGCTTGAAAAATATCCCCCCGGCGGATATGCCGCTGGATCACCTCGACCTTCGCCGTGAATTCTGCGCGGTCCATCGATTCGCGCACGGCAAAACGCGCCGGCACGCCGCAAAACGGCGCGCGCGGGCGCTTCTTTAGCGAGACCGCGACCGAATTTCCAAGACCGTCGAGTTTCCGCAGGGCTTCACGGCGGGAACGCGCGTGCGCACAAAGAAACGCTCTCCGGGCCGCATGATCAAACACGACCCCATCGTCGTAGAACTGGAAATGCAGATCCGGCAATCCAAGGTCGTCCACCGCCCGCTGAGGAAGATGCGGCTCGAGAATATTCTTCGCCTCGTACGCCACGACCCCCACGGCACCGCCCGCAAAAGGAGGCAGGCCCTCGTCCGGCGAGGCCGCATAAAGCGCCAAGAGGCGTTTCAGCTCGGCAAACGGGTCGCCCGTCCCCTGGCGCAGGACGCCCTTCATGCGAACGAAGAAACGGCGGTCTTTCGACTCGAATTGGAGGAACGGCTTGCGCGCGAGGATCGAGTAGCGTCCGGTCGGGCCTTCGGCGCGCGCGCTCTCAAGCAAAACACTGCCCGGTCCTTCGGCAAAACGACGGTAAAGCACGAATGGATCGACCCAGCGCATCTCGCGCAGCGCGCACACGCAGCGGGGGCGCGCCCCGTCGGATGACGGGGTCACCTCACCACCTATTTCTGCGATTGCAGAGCAATCGGTCCGCTTTGCGGACGAAATAGGTGGTGAGGTCACCGCAGAAAGCTTATTTTTCTCTTGTTGAGACGGATGCGCGCCTGGAGCTCGGCGATATCGTCGGTGAGGGGCTTCACCTTTTCGGACTGCATGAGGACGCGCTCTTCCCATTTATCCTTTTCCTGCTTAGAGAGATTGATCACCCTGCTTTCGCGCAGGACCTTGCGCATGTCGGCGAGTGTGGAAAGAGATTTCTCGAGCTCCGTCTGCTTAGCCTTGAGTTGCGCCTCGGCTGTGTCGATCTCGCGCTGAAGCGCGGCCCGGTTCACCTTGATCGCTGAATGATACTTCCGGATCTTGTCGTTTTGGATACCCGCGTAAGTATCATACTCCAACTTTATCGAGGACACACGGGAATCGAGCGCTTTTTTCTTCGCAAGAAGGTCGTCTTTGATCAGCACGATCTGGGAGCGCATCTGATCGCGCTGCATGATCATCTGTTTGAAGTTGGGGTCTTCTTTCGTGAGACGGTCGAGCTCCTCGGGGCCGTAAGATTCGCAGCCGGCGAGAAAAAGAAGGATAAAGAACGTCGCGGCAAGCCGTTTCATCATGATTTCACCATATTACCACCGGACCAGGTCCAGAGGCCAGAAAAAGGGACACGTTAGTTTGCTAACGTGTCCCTTTTTGTTCATTTTTTGAGCGCCGCCGGACCGGGTCCGGTCATGCGTTCATTTATTTACGAGGTTTAAAGCTGTCGATCAACTGCGAAACGTGCTTGTTGGCAATGTCCTTGCACCCCAGACCGATCGCCAACCCCACGCCGAGCGCGAGCGCGCCGAGGACGGCTTTCACGAGCAGGTCGATCATGGTGGTGTCCACGCGCAGCTGTTTGAGCGCTTCGACGACCGTGAAGAGCACGATGATGATCTGCGTGAACTGTCCGAGGCTTCGTGACTGAAGGACGCCGGCATTGGCGGCCGCCGTGCGCACGGTATTGGCGCAAACGCTCGCGAAGAAAATACCAAGGACAAGGATGAACACGCTCAAGATCACGTTGGGGATATAAAGGATGATCTGGTTCAGGAGCTGAGCCGCCACTTCCAGGCGAAGCGCATTCACCGCCATGAGAATGACGACAAGCATACCGAGCCAGTAGATCAGGACACCGATGATCTCGGAGAGCGTGTAGTTGATGTCGCCCTTCGTAAGAATGTTGGCGATACCTATCTTTTCGCTCACACTGTCAAGCCTGGCGAGTTTGAGAAAGCGAGTGATGACCTTCTGGAAGAGCGATGCCAGCATCCAGCCGACGACGAGGATGAGGACGACGCTGACGATGGTCGGAAGGAACGAAAGTACGCGCGAGCCAATGTCTTCGACGGGAACCACGACGGTGTTTTGCCAGTCCATTAGAAGCCCTCCTGGTTAATTAACGGCCGGTGTGAACGGCACTGGAATGACCTTAGCAGAATGACTTTTTTCTGTCAACTTTTAACAAAAAACTAACAAAAGTAACGCTACCCCACCACCTAATTTGTCAGTCGAAGACGTGCCGATTGCGGCGCAATCGTTGAAATCAGGTGGTGGGGCTATTTGAGCTCTTTCTTGGAAACGATCTTGAGCGCCCCGTCGAGCGTATAGATGATCGGCACACCCGTGCCGAGGTTGAGTTCAAGCACCTGCTCCTTCGTCAGTTTTTCAAGGTGCATCACGATCGACCTGAGACTGTTGCCGTGAGCCGCAACGAGAACGTTCTTGCCTGCCTTAAGGTCGGCCACGATCTTGGCTTCGAAGTAGGGCAGGGTGCGCGCCGCGGTGTCCTTCAAGCTCTCCCCCTTCGGAGGCGCAATATCGTACGAACGGCGCCAGATCTTGACCTGTTCGTCGCCGAATTTGAGCGCGGTTTCGGCCTTATTGAGGCCCTGGAGATCACCGTAATGGCGTTCATTGAGCGCCTTGTCCTTCTCGACGGGGATGTCCTCTTGTCCAAGCTTTTCGAGGATGAATACGAGCGTATCCTGCGCGCGTTTAAGATCAGACGTGTAGGCCTTGTCGAATTGGATGCCCTCTTTCTTCAGGCGATCACCGGCAGCCTTCGCCTCTTCAAGGCCTTTCTGCGAGAGCGGCACATCTACCCAGCCGGTAAAACGGTTTTCGAGGTTCCACTGTGATTCGCCGTGTCTTACGAGGACCAATGTAGACATTCAAAATCTCCTTATTATTATTGCGCGGATCGTGATTCGTGAAGCGTGGATCGAAATATCACTGCGCGTTTTTCCGATCCACGATCCATGCTCAACGTTTCACGGAATTAGTTTTTAATTACAAATAAGCAGATGTTTTTCCTGAGGCAGCTGCTCGCTGATCGTCTTGAGTACTTCTCCCCTCAGAAGACGTTCGATCGCCGTGCGCTTGGTGGCGCCGATCATAACCGTATCGAGATTGAGCTCCTTGGCCGTCTTGACGATAAGCATGCCGGGGTCTTCACCGAGATTCCATAGCGGCACAGCGGTGATGCCGCGCTTCTCGAATTCCTGTGAAGCCTGGTTGAGTACCGCGACGGCTTGCTTCGAAGGCTCAACTTCGGTCGGATATGCCCAGCCGGGAGGCTTTTCTTCCACGAAGAGCGTATAAACCACTTCCTCTTCCTTGCCCCTGACATGCGTAACCGCTTCGTCGATGAGCGATGCCGTCGCAGTCTTGAGCGCGACCAGCGTGGAGCCCTTATAGAGCGGCATAAGGTCGCGCGCCTCTTCGAGAGAAAGAACGTTGATTCCCAACACTTCGGGCGCGGTCACTCGAGCCGCCTCCACGCGCTTGGCGATCGCGCGTGCCGAGAGTCCCGCGGCCAGGACGCAAAGCACGAATATCACGGCATTGTGCTTCTGGTAAATAATAGTGACTTCGACCGCGATCATGATGACGGCGGCCGCCAAAAGCACGAGGCGCTCCGGCGCCTTGAGACCGAGCTCCGAGTTGGAACAGGATGCGGCAAGGTTGATCGTAATGGCGCCGACGACACCGATAGCATAAAGTGCGGCCAAATGCGTGACATCGTGCTCAAGCAGCAACACCAGTATCGGAGCCGCGGTCGCCACGAGGAGACCCATCCAGGGCATGCCGTAACGGTTTAGACTCGAAAAACTGGCCGGAAGCTCCTTGTCTTTCGACATCAGGAACATGATGCTGATGAGCCCGCCGATCGCCGTGTTGCAGGCGGAAAGAAGCAGGAGGCCCAAGAGAACCGCAAGGACACGTGCGAACACGGAACCTGCGTAATATTCGGCGATCACACGGATCATGTCCTCCGCGTGGCCCGTAAGTCCGGGGATCGCGTTCATCGCCGCGCCCAGGATCAGCGAGACCACCGTGACTTCCAAAAGCACGGGCAGGATGGCGTGCTTGGCCGTGCGCTTGACGGGTTCGACCATGATGCCGGTCACGTTCGCTATAGCCTCGACGCCTGAAAGCGCCAACACGATACCGACGAAACTGGTCCAGTTGGACATGAACGAGCCCTGCGGCAACGTGATCTGAATATTGCGCAAGTGAGGAAGCACGATTATGCAAAGCGCGATCAAGCACAGCACGACGGGGATCGCGATGATCGCGGCGACGTTGCTGCTCTTCGTCGGGCCGACGAGATTGATCAGTCCGATCAGAGCAAGTGCCCCCACGGCCCAGATTTGCGGGTGCGGCAAACCGAGGTAATGGAACGCTTCAATACTGGAAAGCGAGGCCGTAACCACATAGTCCGCGACAAGCAAAAGAGCACCGATGACAGCCAGCGTCTTGGATCGGTCGCGCACCGATGAGTACACGCCGCCGCCGTCCGGATAAGCCTTGCAGATGATGATGTAGCAATAGCCGATGAGCAGCGTGAGCGCGCTCATGGCCATGAGGAAGAATAGTGAGGCGTGGCCCGCTATCGCAAAAGCAATACCGAGGACGTATGCTTTTGAGGTACCCCAGTCGCCGTAAAGCATCGAGCTCGCCTGGTACCACTTGAGCTCGCGGGGACGTTCTACTTTTTTAAGAAGAAGTGACATTCAATTTCCTGAATAAAATGCCCTTATGGAAAAAGGGAGCTCGCCGATCAAGGCGACTCCCTTTTAAAAAAATTCCATATAGCCCGCAAGCGGGCCTTTGTTATTTCCTGCCCTTGCCGAAGATCCTAAGGAGAAGGAGAAAAAGATTGATAAAATCGAGATAGAGTGCGAGCGCGCCGAGAACGGCGACCTTCTTGCTCATTTCCTCGTCGTGGGCAGCCATCGCGTGCATGGCCTTGAGCTTCTGCGTGTCGTAAGCGATGAGCGCGAGGAAAACCGCGATGCCCGCGAACGTCATGACCCACATCAGCCCCGAGCTCTTAAGGAAAATATTCACGACGCTCGCGATGATGACGCCGATGAGGCCCATCATGGCCAGACCGCCGATCCCCGTGAGGTCTTTCTTGGTCGTCAGTCCGTAAACACTGAAAAAGAAGAACGTGCCTGCCGTGACCGCAAACGTCGTGGCGATCGATCCGCCGGTATAGACCAGGAAGATCGAACAAAGCGTGACACCGTTCAAGAACGAGTACGCCAGGAAGAGCGCCAACGCCGCAGTAGCAGAGAGACGCATCGCGGCAGCCGAAAGCCATATCACCAAACCAACTTCGGCAATGATGAGGCCGAAGAAGATCATCCTATTCGTGAAAACAGCCTTGAGCAGCTCCGGCTGGGAGAGCATGAAGACTGACGCCCCCGCAGAAACAATAAGCCCCAGCGACATCCACAGATAGACTTTGGAGATAAAACCGGATTCGGAAACCTGTGTTTGTGAAACAGCGACATTTTGCATGTTAGGGCAACCTCCCAGCTGCCAAAAGTATTGTAGCCCTCCCCTTATTCGATGGGGATCCTGATCTTGGTGCCCTTCTTCGGGCGGTCGGGATTGGAGATGACGTCTTTATTGAACTCGTAAATACGCTTCCACTGCATGCCGTTGCCGTATTCGCGCTTAGCAATGGCCCAGAGAGAATCACCGGCCTGGATCGTGTATTCTTTGAACTCGACCTTGGAGGCGCTCTCAAGCGTTTCCTTTTCTTCGATCTCTTTCTTGTCCTGGAAGTAGGCGGCTTTGGAAGCGGGGATCATGACCTCTTCGACCTCGGCGACCATGAACTGGGCATTGCGGTCCTTCTGCATACCCTCCAGGTCATGCTTGGGCGCCATCGCGTCGAGCTTGCCGCGCGAAAGGATGCGGATGCGGACTTCAGGCAGGCCCTTGTTGAGCAGGTATTGACGCACGGCATCCGCGCGGCGCTCGCCGAGCTTCTGATTGTACTGCTCGGAACCGCGGATGTCGGCGTTGCCGGTGATGAGGATGTCGGCTTTCTCGTTGTGCTCAAGCGTGAAGAGCGCCTTATCGAGGACGCCCTGCGCATCGTCGCGGAGATCCGATTTGTCGTAGTCAAAAAGAACTTTCACGTTCGTGATGATGCGCTTGATGATCAGCGAAGGCTTCATCTCGCCCTCGGAGGCCTTATAATCGAAGATCACCTTGCGGACGTAGACCCAGCCCTGGTTGCCCCAAGGACGGACTTCACCCGGGACTTCGGGCCACCACCAGTAACCGCTGCGGTCAGGGTCTTTGACAGGCGCGGGCTTCGCATCGCTAGGCCACCATGAAAAGCGCTTGGCAAGCTCCTCGTCCTGGACCGTCTTCACCTTTGGAAAATTGGCTCCGGGACCGCCGGCTGCGCCGGATGAGGCGATCTGGCCCCCAGTTGCGGCAACCGGGGCGACCTCCGCCTGGGGGAACTGCCGGAGCGCGCTATCCTCGGCGATCTGAGAAGCTTCGGCTTGCGTATACGTCTCGGGGCTCGACGCTTCGGAAGCTCCATCATCAGCACGGAGCGGGGACTGGGAAAAAAGAACGAATGTCGCTAAAAACAGGACCGAAAATTCAAAGGAACGTCTCATAGACCACCTTTTGATCTTTTTGTGTGATTTTAAACCGAAAAAACCGCCCCAAAATCCCCTCAATAACTTGATAGCATACCCGCCGTCTGCGAACTCGTCAATAGGCGTTATTAAGCGTATTTATCAATTGGTGCAAACGCGCATAGCCGGTCTTATCGAAGTGAAAAACGATCCTGTGGAGCGCAGGGTCATGGTTGTCATCCTCCAAAATGTCCTTTAAAACCTCATAATCGCCCTGGATCAGGATGTCCCGGAAATCCCGGTTGAGAACCGCCAAAAGATCCGCCGTGACGGGGCGCCGCACGCGAATAAGATAGAGATCTCTGAGAAAACGCGAAGAGTCGTAGTTACTGTAAAAGCGCGTGAGCTCCTCCACCGCTTTATCGACGTCCTGGCAATGGGTCACCAAAGACAGGTCCCCGGGAGAAATGAGCTTCCCCCCTTCGAGATTTTCTTTCATGACATCCAGCAGCGATCTCCAATAACGGCTGTGAGGCGGATCGATCATGACGATGGGCCGGGGGCGTGCCTTGCCCGTCTGCACCAGTGTCATCGACTCAAAACCTTCGTCAAAAGTCCCCCATCCACCGGGGAAAAGCACCGTCGACGCCGATTCCTTGAGGAACATGAGCTTGCGCGTGAAAAAATATTTGAAGAAGATGAGTTTTTCGTCGCCGAGGATCACGGGATTGGCGTTCTGCTCGAACGGCAGCATGATATTGAGACCGAAACTGTTCTCGGCGCCGGCGCCGACCATCGCCGCCTCCATGATGCCGCTCGCGCCGCCAGTGATGATCATCCACCCTTTTTTCACGAGCGCCTTGCCGAAATTTTCTGCGAACACGAAACTGGAGTGGTCCTTCGGAGTGCGGGCCGAGCCGAACACCGCCGCTTTCGGGATGTTGCGGTACGGTTTGAACACTTTCAGCGCATAACGGAGCTCTTTGAACGCCGTATTGAGGAGCCTGAGCTCGGCGATGTCAAACTTCTCCTCGCGGACCTGCGCGACGTTGTAGATCATTTCGCGGCAGAGATCGTCAGCGAGTCCGGGGGCCTCCGCACGTATGAGCGCGATGAGGTCGTCGTTGAAATGCTCGTAATTCTTGCGTTCCCGCTTCATAGAGGAAGGCCCGCGAGAGCGGGCGGCATCGGCGCTTCGTAGCGGACGAGCTTCCGGAGAAGGGGGTGCGTGAATTCGATCGCTGACGCATGAAGCGCCAAACGCGGCAATCCGATCCGCTCGAGCATGCCCGCGTCAATGCCGCTCAGCACATAACGCTGAAAGATGCCCAGGTCAATATAGATCTTGTCGCCGACGATCGGGTGGCCGATGGCGGCCAGGTGGACACGGATCTGATGCGTGCGGCCGGTGAGCGGCGTGACTTCCAGACGCGAATAACGCGGACCGGACTCGACGGTGCGGTAGCGCGTGATCGCGTGTTCGCCCTTTTCGAAATCGACGATGCGCACGGTCTGAAAACCGGACGTTTCGTCGTGGCCCAGCGGCAGCGCGATCTCCCCTTCCGGTTCGGCGGGCGCGCCGAACACCGTGGCCAGATACGTCTTCTTCACCTGGCCGTTCATGAATTGGATGCCCAGCGAGCGGGCGGCTTCGGCCGTCTTGGCGGCGATAATAACACCGCTGGTTTCGGCGTCGAGACGGTGCACGAATCGCATCGAGACATGGGCCCAGCGCGGATCTTTTTTCAGCAGCGTGTGGAGATTGAGCTCGGCGTAAACGCCGACCGGGTGGACCGCCAGCGGCGAAGGCTTGTCGAGGATAAGCAGCGCGTCATCCTCATGCACGACGCGAAACGCCGTGTCGATGATGAAATCGGCGGCGCGCAAACGGCGCTCGCGCCGGATAAAACGCTCGGCGGCCGCCTGTCCGGCACCTGCCCGTCCGGCAGGCGGGGGCAGGGACGCTGCCGCGGGAAGTTCCGATACCGTGACCGGCTTTCCGGCAATGAGCGCGTCCGCCACCAAGGCGTCGACAGGCGCTTCGTCGATACCGGGCATGCCGGCGAGCCGCGCGTTATTTGGCAAGGACGTAGGAAAAAATGAGGGGGGCTACGATCGACGCATCGGACTCGATTACGAAACGGGGCGTGTCGGCATCAAGCTTGCCCCATGTGATCTTTTCGTTGGGCACCGCGCCGCTGTAAGAGCCATAGGACGTCGTGGAGTCGGAGATCTGGCAGAAATAACCCCAGAGCTTGCACTTCTCCTTGAGATCCTGCTGGATAAGGGGCACCACGCAGATCGGGAAGTCACCCGCGATGCCGCCGGCGATCTGGAAAAAACCCACGGAATTGGTCTTTGTATTTTCTTTGTACCAATCGATGAGCGCGGCCATCTGTTCGACGCCGTGCTTCACGACCTGGTAGTTGGCGACTTCGCCGTGCATGACGTTGGCCACGAAAATGTTGCCGAGCGTCGAATCTTCCCAGCCCGGCGTGAAAATAGGGATGTTCTTTTCGCACGCCGCCAGGACCCACGAATCTCTGGGGTCGATCTGGTACAAATCTTTGATCGCGCCGCTTTTGATGAGCTGGTACATGAATTCGTACGGGAAATAGCGCTTCCCATCCTTGCCCGCCTGCGTCCAAAATTTGAGCACTTGGCGTTCGATGCGGCGCATCGCCTCTTCCTCGGGGATGCAGGTGTCGGTGACGCGGTTCCAGCCGCCCTCGCGCAACTCGACTTCCTGCTCGGCGGTGAGGTTCCGATAATGCGGAACGCGCTTGTAGTGGTCGTGCGCGACAAGGTTGAAAATATCTTCCTCGAGATTCGCGCCGGTCGAGCAGATGCCGTGCACCTTGCCCTCGCGGATCATCTCCGCGAGCGAAATGCCGAGCTCAGCGGTGCTCATGGCGCCGGCGATCGTGACGAACATCTTGTTGCCCTGAGCCAGATGATCGACGTACGCCTGGGCCGCATCAACGATGACGGCGGCGTTGAAATGGCGGTAGTGGTGTCTGATGAAATCTTTGATGACAGTGTGGTTGGTCTCTTTGTGGGGAGATTTAAAAGGTTTGGCCTTGGCTTGCATGGACTATTTATAGCATAAACCCACTCGGGATAAGAAGGACTTTCTACCGTCTCGGCCGAAAAACGTTCCGCAGGATCCCCCAAATGATCAGGATCACGGCGATCGGCAGGATCACGTACACGAAGAAAAAAATGAGAGCAAGGAAGATCCCGACTCCCAGCGCGACACCGAACACCTTCGCGAGGAACCCCCCGTACGGCTTCCGGGGACGCCCGGGCGGCGAGGCGGCGTAAAAGATCTCCCCTTCGTCGCCGAGTTCCCCCTTCATGTCGATGATGTCGCGGCGATCCATCACGGGCGCTTCCTTATATAGGGCGTTCAAACCCGGGACGCGGCGGCGAGCTTGGCTTCACCCGCCCGGATGTAGTTGAGCGCGCTGCCGGCTTTGAACCACTCGACCTGTTCGGCGGTATAAGAGTGATGGACGTCGAACGTCTCGGACGTTTTATCCGAATGATGCAGCACGGCTTTAAGCGGGACACCCTGCTTGAAAGAATCCAGGCCCAAAATGTCGAGCTTGTCATCCTCGCGGACACGGTCGTAGTCGGCGGCGCTCTTGAACGTGAGCGCGAGCATGCCCTGCTTCTTGAGATTGGTCTCATGAATGCGCGCGAAGCTCTTGACGAGTACGGCCTTGGCGCCGAGAAAGCGCGGAGACATCGCGGCGTGTTCGCGGCTCGAACCTTCGCCGTAATTCTCGTCTCCGACGACGACCCACCCGAAACCGTTCGCCTTGTAGGCGCGCGCGACTTCCGCCGGAGTGCCCGTCTTTCCGGCCTCCAGGAAATTCTTCACCTTCCCCGTTTCGCCGGTAAACACATTGACGGCGCCCAGGAGCATATTGTCGGAGATGCGATCCAGATGACCGCGGTATTTGAGCCACGGACCGGCGGGAGAAATGTGATCCGTCGTGCATTTTCCTTTGGCTTTGATCAGGACCGGCAGCGACGAAAAATTCTTGCCGTCCCAAGCGGTAAACGAATCGAGTATCTGCAGGCGGTCGCTTTTGGGGTCGATCACGACCGGAAGCGAGCGGCGCTCGGCCAGCGGGCGCGGCGCAATGTAACCGGCTTCTCCGGGCACGAAACCAGCCGCCGGAAGTTCCGGGGCCGAAGGAGGGTCCAGTAGCATTTCTTTGCCGTCCGCCGTACGGATCTTGTCAGTCAAAGGGTTAAAGTCGATACGGCCGGCGAGCGCCATCGCGGTGACGATCTCCGGCGAACCGATGAACGCAAACGTCTCTTCGTTGCCGTCGTTGCGCGCCCTGAAATTGCGGTTGAATGACGTGATGATGGAATTTTTCTCGCCTTTCTTCATGTCTTCGCGCTTCCACTGGCCGATGCAGGGACCGCAGGCATTGGCGAGCACGGTGCCGCCGATCGCTTCGAGAAGGCCCAGTTGGCCATCCCGGCGGATCGTGTTTTGAACTTGGTCGGAACCGGGCGTGATGAGGAAATAACACTTGGCCCTGATACCCGCTTTTTTAGCCTGAGCGGCAAGGTTGGCGGCGCGGCCGATATCTTCGTAAGAAGAGTTGGTGCAGCTGCCGATGAGCGCGGCGCTTAAGGCCGGCGGGTAACCCTTCTCGCGGACATCCTTTGCCATCTGCGAAATAGGACGCGCCAGATCCGGGGTGTGCGGGCCGACGACGTACGGCTCGAGCGTGGAAAGGTCGATCTCAAAAACCTCGTCGTAAAAAAGCTTCGGGTCCTTCTCGACCTCGGGATCGGCGGTCAAGTCCGCCGCGTGGGCGCGCGCAAGGTCCGCGATCGTCTTGCGGCCCGTCGCCGCGAGATATTTGGCCATGCTTTCGTCGAACGGAAACGTCGACGTCGTGGCGCCGACTTCGGCCCCCATATTGGTGATCGTCCCCTTCGCCGTGCAGCTCAAGGTCTTCGTGCCGGGGCCGAAATATTCGATGATCTTGTCGGTGCCGCCCTTCGTCGTGAGAAGTCCGCAGAGTTTGAGGATGACGTCCTTGCCGCTCGTCCAACCGCTCGCCTTGCCGGTGAGTTTCACGCCGATCAGCTTCGGGCTCTTCACTTCCCACGAAAGACCGGACATCACGTCCGCCGCGTCCGCGCCGCCGACGCCTATCGCGAGCATGCCGAGACCGCCGGCGTTGGGCGTGTGTGAATCCGTGCCGATCATGAGGCCGCCGGGGAACGCGTAATTTTCAAGCACGACCTGATGGATGATACCCGCGCCCGGCTCCCAGAAACCGATGCCGTAACGCTTGCCCGCGCTCCGGAGAAAATCATAGACCTCTTTATTGGTGTCGATGGCGGCGCGCATGTCTTCTTTGGCGCCGACACGCGCTTGGATAAGATGATCGCAGTGGATCGTCGCCGGAACGGCCGTGGTGTCACGCTTGGCGAGCATGAACTGAAGCAGCGCCATCTGCGCGGTCGCGTCCTGCATCGCCACGCGGTCGGGCTGAAGCGAAAGATAACTCGTGCCGCGTGTGAAATCCTGGGCCTTCAGGTCGGTGACGTGCGTCGCAAGGATCTTTTCCGCGAGCGTGAGCGGACGACCGAGCTTTTTGCGGAGAAGATCGCATTTAACTTTGAGCGTGGAATAAAGAGAATTGACCTGCGTTTCAAATTCGTTCATGACCCGCCTTTCGAAAGGGTTTGTGGAAAAGCCTTATGGACAAACTCGCATCATTATACTGAAGACGGGGCCGGAATGAAAGGGTGAGAAAATGCGCTTGTTTTTACGCGGACGCGTCGACCGCCTTGAGGCGGGCGCGCAGGGCCTGGAGTTCCTGCATGAGGACACGGACGATGGGTTGGACGGCGAGTTTAAGACGCAGCCCCAGATCCTTCGTGGAATCGGTGACAGTCTTCAAAAAGTTGTAATCCTTCTCGGTGATCTTGATGTCGGCGCGGTCGCCTCTGATCAAGTTCGTCAAGAATTTGGCCGTGGGTTCACTGTACTCGGAGAGTGCTAAGAGCACACCCGCCTGCAGGGTCGGAAGCTCTGGAATGACGTCCACCCTCTCTGTGTTGGGTTGAAAAGCCGGCGCTGTGGCCAGAATACCCGCCTGCTTGCCTCCGTTGAATGCCTCCTGGGAGGCCAAGTCGACGATGGCTGGAGTGGGAACGCCGATGTAGATGCGCTTAAAGATACCTTCTTTGGGTAAGGGATCGGACTTGAGCGGCTTTCCGTCGGAGGTTTCGGTGATGGGTCTGCCCTGGTCATCGACCCATTCGACGAGGACCTGATTGTTGCCGTTCTGAAAGCTGGGGAGCCTCTTGAGATTTGTTTTGAGAGCATCGGCTGAGGATTGGAGGGATTCCACATCCTGGCCTGTGGCGATGAGACTTAAGACCGCAACGCCCTCTTCCATCACCGCGCCGTCCATGACACGCAGACCCTCACGGGCAACGCGGCCATAGAGCGTGACAGCTTCCAAGAGAGAGTCGAGGCTCTTGATCTCGGCCGCATCGACACTGAGCGTCGGGACTGACTTGACTTGGGCAAGAATAGCGTCGGTAAAGAACAGCTCGTCGATCAAGTCGCTGTTGTCCCCGGCGTCGAAGAGCCGCACGGACTTGGGCGAGACTTCTACGATGACGTTATAGCGTTCGCCGTCGACGTTGACCGTGATGGGCGTTTTTTCGGCGGAGGCCATATCGCGGCCGGATCGTGTGAGCGCAAGACGGGCCAGCAACACCATCAGCGCTTCGTCGGAGAGCACCTGGGCTCCGGAGGTGATTTCTCTGGTGGCGAGACGGGTACCGTAAAAGGTTTGGAGGTTGATGGGGCCGGTGTCGGGTTGGGCCTCCGACGCCTTATTGTCCGCGACGAGCCGTGAACCGGTAGACGTTTGTCCGCCAACAAAAACCTCCTTCGCGACAGCCTCATACGCCTTAAGCGACCTTGTGGCCGCGACATAAAATCTCCCGAGCGCGCGATCGGTCACCTCGACGGTTAAGGGCGTTCCCTGCACGGAGGCTCCCGGATCAATAATTGGAAGGCGCGCTCGGAACCCGTCCACTCCCGCATAACGTTCGCCGTTAAAGATCGCATCGGTGAGCCGGTGAAGCGCGCTTTCTACACTATAGATCCTCACGAGGTCTTCGATTGTAGCCGGCGGGACCGGTGTGCCGTTGGTGTCCGACACGCCGCCCAGTTGCATGACAAGCTGTTCCGTTCCGACTCCGCGCAATCCTCCCTCAAAACGCTTATAAACAGCATTGTTCTTGAAAAGTGCCTTAAGCGTGCGGACTGTCGAGAGAACGTATTCGGACGCGCGCATGTAGACGCCGCCGTCATGGTAATAGGCCGCCTCGCCCCCCATCTTATCGATCTGGGCATCGCCAACAACAACGAGCTTGAGACTATCGCGCAAATTGGCGGGTACCTTGAAATGCGCACCGAGCGCCTCGCGCGTCTCCGGCATCATCGACGCCTCCGCGCCCGTCAGCGAGGCGAATGCCGCTGGGGTCGGGCCGGTGGGCTGTTCCGGTGTGCTGGGTCGATCGGGCGTCCCATACGAGATGATGTCGAGGTTACGTGAAAAACCTTCCTGGTATCGAAGCCCATCCGCCGTCTTATCCGCGCTGAAAACGACCACGTCGATGGAAAGCAAAGGGACGTTTTTTTCAGCGCCGCGGAAAACCTTCAGGGTGATCAGCCTTGCATCCGGATCGGCGCCAAGCGTACGAATAGGCATCGCCAGCTCGGCGTGGACCGTCGTGTCCGAAAAAGCATCCTGGAGAATTCCAGAGGCCTGCAATGCAGCTCGGATACGTTCGGCGACCGGGCCCAACTCGGAATCGGTAGGCATGCGTTCCATTTGCACCATGACGTCAAAATCATCCGGGAAGTTCGCCTCGCGTTCCTGGTAGGTGCCGCGAGTGGATGAACCGGTATCCGCGACGGTGAGGGGACGCGGGATGCCGGCCTCCTCCAACGATTTGGCGACGAGAGATTCCAGTTGATTTGAAAATTTCAAAACTTCCCGGCGGCGGGCAAGGAAGGGCAATTCGCCGTAACCTTCCCTTTTGCCTTTAGTTGGTTTAAGGACGCTCATCTGCAGCGCCGCCGCCGAGCCGAGCTGAGCGCTCTTACGCTTGCCCTTTTCAAGAGCACGGAGAACCGAGGGCTTGGCGCTCAACGCCATCTTTTCACTTTGTTCGGGAAGACCCGCCGCGCGACGGGCCTCGCGGATCTTTTCCTGGAGCTGCGCTTGCCCTTGAGCGGCCGACACGCCGTCATAAACAAATATTTTGGGCCCCTTCCAATCCGGAAACCGACTCTTAATATCGGCATAGATCACCTGGATAGACTCTTCCTGGCCACGAGGAACAAGCAAGACGCCCGCAATCGCAGGGATACGATGACTCGCATGTTCGGGCTCAAGGCTCAATCCGCGTGCCGCCCAATCCTGACTCACCAAGAGAGGGTCCTCGAGATAAGACTGGTTCTCGAGAAGAATTTCGGGCGCATAGGCGAATCCGAAAGGGCTCGGGTCCATCGCGTTGTACCCGCTCACCCGGTCGGTGGAGAAATGCACCGATTCAGAGCTGATGAGCGCCTGCACTCGACCATCGCGGGCCGCCTGCAAGAAAGCATTGTTATCGTTGACCGTGCCTAAAATTTCAGCGGGGATGAGATACCCCGCCTCGAGGATCGCCGAAACCAGCTCAATACTCTTCGTCTGGTGAAGCAGGGTGCGCCCGGACAAACCCAGCTTGGGATCCGCCTGGAGATCTTCGGCGGTCCGCTCCGCGACCGCCTCATAAGTACGCGGCGCGGCGAGAGACGGTGAAAACTCATACCGGTCGCCCGAAAATGCGTCTGTCCACGTTCGATGACTGCGCAGGATCTCGAGAAAATCCTCTAGCGGACCGGGAATACGGAACGAGCGGTCCGTTTTGATGTGAATAAAAAGTTTGTCCAGGTCCATCCGCTCGCCATCATATTCAAATCCATCGGTCAGGCCGGGGACTTGATGGATCAAATAATGCCGGACACCCCGCTCGACCCCCGGCAAATCCAATAACTCAGGGGATTGCGTCAGTATTTGTTCAACACCCTTCGCCCGAGTCCATAACTCGAAGGGGTCGACGGTCGACGTCGTCAGGGCAGCCGCGCCATAACCCGTCGTCTGGTGTTCCGGCTGATACTGAAACAAGGGATCGAGTTCGCGCACGCGTTCGAGATCGTCCAGGATGCCGGGTCCGAGTGCCCCCGACTCCCATGCGGGCACGTCGTTGGGAGTAAACATGTACCCGAATTCGGCCATCAACCTCAGGAGAAACGCCCTGGCCGTGGGATTGGATGCGACCGCCGCGATCCCCTGAAGACGATCCGGCGCATACAACCCGCTACTCTGATAGGGCCTGGCCGTGGAGATCTCTTCCAGAAAATCAGCGGCATTTCTCACCGCCTCGGCGCCGATCCCCGATATCGAACCGATCAGACCGACGGCCTCTGCGCGTTGGCCCTCGGTGGCCGTCGAATCCCCCAGAAAAACCGGAAGAAACGCGCGCGGGTCGATCTCGAGTCCCGCGGCCTCGGGAGCCAGACGCTCCCAATTACGGAGCACGGCAAGGGCGAGCGCCGGGTCCCCGTACTTCCCCCACTGCGTGCCAGAACGGGCAGCCTCGAGGATCTTTCTCCTTAACGCCGGGCCGGCGCTCGCCAGAGCCCCTTCGGCGGCGAGCCCGATCAATCCGTTGTGGTTGCCTGCGGATGTGGTGCGCTTGGCCAAATCCGCGGCGAGTATCTTCTGGTCTTCCGTGCCTTCTTTCAACATCCAGGCGGCCAGAACCGGCAGCGCGGCATCGACACGCGCCGCGGACGGATTCACGCAATACGCGTCTGGGCGCATTCTTTCGGAAAGCGGAGCCTGCGACTCCAGAGAAGCCAGGTGGCGCCTCGCGCTCTCTTCGAGGATCTCGGCGACGGGCGAATCGAACGTTATTCGGGAAGAATCGCTCGGCACGAGCCAGTCGCGCAGTTCTCCGACGGTCCACTGCACACCGAGCGCCGCGTTGACGGCACTCACCGCATCCTCGAGAAATCTGTCAAAGGCGTCCGTCCAGTGTATAGGAATATTGCTTCGCGTGAAACTGAACTGCGCGGTGCGAATGGCGTCGAGGAGTTCCATAATACCCGGCGCCGCCGATCGCCGGACCTGGTCAAGATCGTCGTCCGTCAGCGACAGGGCAAACGAACGAACGATCGATTCTGGGGAATAGTCGTCGTAGGAGGGGACGAACGGCTTGCGGTGTTCGCCCGGCTCGCGAAAAGCGTTGAGTACGGTCACGGGCGCCAGCTCCGCTCTGAGCGAAGGATTTTCTTCGGCCAGACGGAACAAGGCCCGTCCCGCGTCGACCGAGGCCCTGCTACGTTCCTTCGCGGAGGCGATGCGGGCGGTCACTGCGGCCGCTTCCGCGCGGCGGGCCGCAATCACGGCGGCAAACAGCCCATTCCACACGGAGTCTCCCAACCACAGCGCGATCGCCGCCTGCTCGCGCAGGAGAAACTCTTCGTTCAAGGAAGTGGGGAAGGGCCCGGCCGCGGAACCGCGCGTCGCCTGATGGAAATTCTCGGGATATTCCGCGCCTGGAGCGTTGAGGGCCGTACCGAAAAGGCTGTCGGTAATCCAGGAAGCCAGCGCGGCACAAGCGTCAGGCGCCGCATCGGCGGTCATTCCCGTCCCGAGCGCCGACGCAATTCCGGCTTCCGTTTCGGCCCGCAGCTGCCGCAGCGCGTTCGCGGCATTTTCCTCGGCGCGCTGTCGCACCGAGCGTTCGATGTCATCGCGATCGACGCTTTCCGCATCCTGCGCGTCCAGACCGGCGGACTCGATCGCTTCCGAGATCCGTTTACGCGATGCTTCGATGCCCTCACGGATCCGCCGCCCGCGCGCGAAAGCCTGGAAGCGCTGCGCCGAAGCAACTCGGATCGCCTCGCGGTCCCTCTCGATCGCATTCCAAACCTGCTCGGCGGCGTCACGCGCAGCTGCCCGGTCCCTTGCGACCTGCTCAAGACTTTGCTCAACGTTGTCTTTAAGGTCCGCCAAACGCGCACCCAGCGCGCGAAGTTCTTTGTGGATAGGCGCTCGCTGAGCCACATTTTCATGATCCGTTTGAAGCGAACGCAGATGCGCCACCAAACGTGCGCCGGTGATCTTTGGAAGCGGCCTCTGCAGGACTTCATCGAAACGATCCGGAGTGATGACCTCACCGCCCGAAACCCGGGCATCCCCACCCCATGGGTAGGTCACCACGTGCGGACCTGCCGGGCCTTGTACTACATTCTTAGCGTTATCAACCGTGACCGACGCAATGCCTTCGGGGCCGACCACAACGGTATTGTTGTCGTTGTTAGTATTCTTGTCCAATTCTATGATCGTGACCTTGACCCCGGAAGCAATGAGAGCGCGATAATCGTCTTTCTCGAGAAGGAGTCGTGTATTTTCTTTATGGACGAACACGACCAGCTCGATCTGGTCCGCCGCATAGCCTTGTTTTTCAAGAAAATTGGAAACATTGGACGCGTACCGGTGAGAGTGCCGTGAGGCATTTTCAAAATCTATACGGATACCATGGCCGAACGCATACTCGGGTTCTGCGCCGGGCTTCTGTGCGCGAGCGACGATCGCCGTGCACAAATAGAAACCCTCTGATCCGTACCGGAAACCCGGCCGGAGGCTGCCGTAAATAAAATCACTCGTCACCGGACCCAACACCCGCAGCCTTTCGGAAGAAACGCCTCCCATATCCGGTCCGCCCATTTCGTATGTGTGAATATCTAAGAAATTTTGTGTGCCGTGGCGTCGCATCCGCTCCATATTGTCTTCCCGGCGGCCGGAAACAACATCGACATCGGGATGTCCCATGTAGGTATACCGCTTGACCATCGGTAATTCTGAAATCGTGCGCCGGGGCCCGTCAAACTCGCGCCCCCTACCGGTAGCGATGAGCTCAGCCGCTTTCGCTTCAAGAGCAAGTCTCGTGCCCGAGCGCACGGCCTGCCGGAGCGCCGCCTGAATTTCCCGCTGCTGCGAGTCCGAAGAGGCCATGACGCTGGCGATCATCTCGTCGAGGCCTTTATATCCCGCTTTTGCAAGATTCCCATAAACGGATACAAGATAATCCACATCCAGCGCCATGGTCCCCTCATAACCGTATGTCGCCGGACGGAAGATCTCAGGCAAAAGTCCCAGATCGATAAGCTGATCGACGTCGGACGACAGGAGGGGGTGCGACATTCGTATCGAAATTCTCCCGGAAGAATCAATCTGCGGGTTCATGACCGTATCGTGCATCATAGAGAGCGCCTCGCCCGCGATCCTTTCAAGTGATCGGTCGTCGTTCGGAAGCGTGCCCTCTTGCCCCCCCACGTAAGGCACGACGATTTTCTGAAGGAAACTCGTAGGTGTTTGCCCATGGTCTCGCACGAGCCGCTGGATGACGGGGCGCATGTTCTCGGAGTCCTCCGAAATTTTATCGATAAGCGCATGGACGAGCTCATGAGCCATTATCGTGATGCCCTTGTACCCGTCGCGGAGAAGCCGCCTATACTTTGGCCTCCCGTTATCGCTCTCGATGAGAAGGGCTTGAAACACCTGCCCTGTGAAACTCGAGAACAGGCCCCCAAAATGCCGAAGAAGACGCGGGTTGGTCGTCACATAAAGCACACCACTCAAGCCGACGTCCACAGAATTGTTACGCATCCCTAGAGCAAGTTGCTTAAGAAAAACGTTCGACACTACAGCCTGCTTCAAGAGATCCGTCTCCGCATGGCCCATGGCAAATGACGTGTACAGGCGAACTGTCGGCGTATGGCCGAACTTCATGTTTTCCGGATATTCGTCTATGTTCCCGTTGGGTAACGCGGCGGCGATCTTGTCACGGAAGGCCCTGAAGAACGGCCCGTCGGGCATAGGCACGGCGGCGGTGGATCCCCGGTCGACGGTAACCTCGGTCGCGATGATATTGATGTTGTCAGGCTTGTTGAATAGAAGTAAAAAATCTCCCTTGCTGGTATAAAGACGGTAGAGCCGGAAACCGATCGCGGATTTCGACAGCCCGGGGATCGTCCCGCTGGCTTTCGATTCGGCGAGCTCTTTGAACGCGACGATCTCGAGCGTCGACAGCCACTCGAGACCCCTTTCGTCAGGCGCAGGGAGTCCGATCTCTTTAAGCTGTTTCTGGTAGAGCGCCTCCATTTTTGTACTCCGCCCAAGCGAGAGCCGGGTGCCCTCGGTCTTTCCAGCCAAGCGTGTGCCCTGATCGTAACCCAAGTCCTTCTTGATATCCTCGAACCAAAGACCATTGGCTGTACCGGCCTTGATCTCCGGAAGCCCTCCCCTGTCGATCTGCGCCCAGATCTCCTGGATCGCTGCCAGCTGATCAGGCGTCACGATCAAACCGAAACGGCTTTCGAGTTCGCGCAGTCCCCTCTCGGGCGCGGTCTTGTAAGGAGAAAGGAAGCCTGCGAGGTAAAGATTACCGATTTCCGCCGCTGAAATTCCGTCGAGAGACCCAAGCGGGCCATGCTCCTCCAAAGGTTTCAATATCATCTCAGCCGGTAAAGCGGCTATTTCGGAACGGTATGTGAGGGCCGACTGAGGCTGGACCGTCTCTGCCGCCTCACCGGCGGGCGCTGAAGAGTCCGATGGGCGGTGCATCGTCTCATAATCGACATCGATAAGGATCGGCCGGCCATCCTCAGAAAATATCGGGACAACATTCGCGGGCTTGAGGTCCCCGAATAGCCACCCACCCGTACGCCGAAAAAACACACCCGAGACCTCGCCGGCAGCATACGCTAAATACTTCGCATTGCGGACATTTTCCGGCAGGAGCCCTCCTTTATCGTCCCGGACTGAAAGCACGGCCATCGTTTTCTGCAAGTCGTCTCCACGGATGATCTCGCCAAACTGGACCACGCGGCCGTCGACCGACGCCACGCCGTAGATCCGGGCAAAGGGCGGCGCCAGGTCGCCGGCGAATGCTCCCGCCATGAGATAGTCGTAATTCACGCGCTCTTTGTAAGAACCGGATTTACGTAACTTGAGGGGGACCTGATCGACTTTTTCAAAAAAACTCGTGGCCACGCTCGCGCCCACTGCATTTTTTCCGCTGACCTCTACCGTGTACGCATAGCGATTAGCGCCCTTTCCAAGAGCGCCCAAAGTGATCAGGGGGTCCCGCCGGATGACGACAGTCCTTTCTTTCTCGGCGGACGTTTTCGCGACGAGCTCAGAGAGGTAAAGCTGGTTTGTCGCGGAATTCTTACTCAGCAGACCCTTGAGCGCCACGATATCCCACATCTCACCGTAAGTCTCTCCCGCGAAATAGACCTCACCCAAAAGGAATGCTAGAGCCTGGTCCATTTGAGCTGCGTCCAGCCCCTGTTTGTCGAGATGAGCGAACATCTCGTCGATTTTGGCTTCAGGGAGAGGCCGCAACGCCTCCGCAAGACGGGTGCCGCGGGTTGCCGCCGCTTCATCCGGAAAACCGCTGAAAAGACCCGGAAGGTCGACAGCCTGGCCGCCCTTCTTTTGCAATACTCCGAAAGCGTAGGGCATCTCTTGTCTGAAAAGCATTTCAGGCACACTCTGTGCGATGACCTCCAGTTCAGACGGCAGATCGACTCTTTCGTGCCATGAGCGGCCTATTTCGTAGGGCATGTGGAGGACGACGCCGCCCGGCGCCAGCTGCCCGGCCCATTTAGCGAAAATACGTTCAGCGACTTCCTGAGGGATGACGGACGAGATCATCAAACCGTAATCCAGGACAAGGTCGAACGACTCGCCGCGCATCTGGTCCGAGAATGCGTTGGGGTCGTCCGAAGAAACATTGCGGATAAAAACGTCCGGCTCATCGATCTTGCTGCCGGTTTCACGCGCGATCGCGTCGGCATTCAAGTCTGTGCCGAAAAACTTGAACTGAACGCCGGGATAGGTTTTTTTGAGCCTGTCGCGCGTGAGCATCAGGAGCGAGCCGTCTGCGCATCCATCCTGGAGAATGTTAATTTGAGTTTTGCCCTGGTCGACAAGCTGTTTCACGATGCGCACGGCCCGTTCGGCGATAAGCGGCTGACGATCGATGTTCTCTTTAAGCGTCGCCTGATTTAAACGGCCCGCGTAGTAGTCGGGCCAGACATCGGGGGAAATAACGTTCGTGCGTTGACCACCGTATACGAACGGGAACGTATACCGGTCCGGGCGGCTCAAGAGATATTCGCGCACGGTGGCCGTATCCGCCTCACTGAGATCATAAAGTTCGGCGCCCTTGCCGTAGGTTCTCTCGCGAAGCACGCGTGCCGGCATGACATAAAAATCACGCGGATACAGCTCCTTCATGTGGCGCCAGCCTTTTGGTCCGTGAGTGCTGTAATTTTTATGCGGCCATATTACGGCAAGCTCTCCGGCATACAGCTTTTGACCGTATTCGAAGAAGATCGAGTCTGATTCCGTCAGGCGCCCGATCGAAGCGTCGCCGCGCTCCATTTTTTCCCACACCGACTGGCCCGGCAACTGGGCTCCGTCGGCGGTCGACAACCGGGTCCCTTGCTCCGCGCTCCGCGTCGCATTATATTGCGCCGCCCCGAGCCCATGTTTCAGGCTCAGTATCTGGGCAGAAACGGCTGCGAGCAGCATCCGTGAGGCGTTCTGATGAAGCGCCCGCGCCATCCTGAACGTCCCCCCGACGATTGGGCTGTCTCCTGCCACGTACGCGACCGTAAGTCCCGGATAGCTCTCCAGCGCGCTCGCCGCGAGCTTGTCATCATCCTCGAGATAAAGCGCACGGGCAGGATGAAAACCTCCGCTGCGTCGAAGCGTATAAAGCTCGAACGCGCGCCTTTTATCGGTCACCGGGCTTCCGTCTTCTTCAACGAGCGGGGTTCGCACGGCATGGCGCGCCTCATCGAACGTAACGCTTTCGTAATTCCTGTTCGGACCGGTGCCGAGAATAAGAAATTGGCCGATCGGTGCCTTGTCGTCTGCAATGAGCTCGGTGAAAGCATCCTCGGCCGACGCGGAGTAGTTCTGCGTCAGCACAACGAATTCTCGTCCGGCTTCGAGAATGTTCGAGATACTGATGATCGAGGGCAGCGGAACGCGTACCCCGTATTTTGGGTCCTCGACACCGGCGCGCAGCGTGTCGTCGAGATCGGAGATCACGACTTCGAGTGCCGGTATGCGCGCCCAGAGCTCCGTCATCGTCGTGGCTCCGGCAAGCCGCGTGCCGGCCGCAAACCGGGCCATCACCGCGTCGATGACCGCCACGCTGGTAGGTTTGCGGATCAAGAGGTCGCCCTTGGCTGGATCTGTGTTGATATACTTTTCGATCTGCTGCTGATTAGAGAGACCGGAAAGCCCTTTCATCGTGTCTCTCAGCACGCGGCGAACCAGATTGATCTGGTCCAGACGTATCCCTGAGAAAAGGACCTGCGCAAATTCAGGGAACACCGCACGGATGTCGTCGTCCTTCTCCCTTCTCCCCGTCGTCTGAAGACCGTCAAACTGATGGAAAATATTCAGCACGAAAAACTCCGCCGGGGATAGTGAATTCTCAGGCCGGCGATTCAAAGCCTCACTGGCCTCGGCGCCGGTCCCCACGGGATACACAAACCCCGTGTCTATCGAGCGGACGAAACCATTCTCCGTCAGTCCGACGTTGGCCAGGTTGTGAAGGTCGGCGTCGAAATAGCCCTTGTTCCAAAGCCGCAGCTGGTGGCGAGCCAACGCACTGAGCGCTTCGCGGGCGCGCTGGCGGCGGGTCGAGGGATCTCCGTCGTTCAAATACTGATCGAGCGTCCTCACCTTCGGCTGGAGGACGACTTCGACGGGCTTTCCATTCGATGTCACGGTCACAAAGATCGATTCGACAGCCAAGCGCTTTTGAAATAACTCCTCGGCCATGCGACGGCGCACATCAGCGGAAGGCCTCTCGGCCGCGATAAGCGGTTCGGAAAGTTTGATCGGAACCTTGATCACATATCCGGGAAGAAGCGGGGATTCGTAAACGACGTACTCGGCGCCGGTTGCGAAACGCTTGGTCTGTTTTGTCTTGAAAGATTCTATGACGAGACGCTTTGCGTCAGCGTTGGAAAGCCGCGTGCCGAAATTCGGCTTGGCCGCAGGCTCCGCTGCCGAAAGCGTGATATTTTGATCAGTCAAGCGGAGGTCCACAGCATCTGTCAGGAACTGAATATGCATCCTGTCGAGGATAGCGTTAGCGCTAATGTCCGGGGCCTTTCCCGCCGCCTTGGCAGCGGCCATCACTTCAGTCGTAAGCTCCGCCAGACGCGAGCTCTGCCGTTCCTGTTCCGTACCCACGGCAATCGTTTCAGCCATTTCCATCACACGCAAGCGATCTCCGTCACGGCGGCCTTTTAGAAGGTCCGATTCGAGAGCGCTCAGGCTTTTCTCGGCGCGCGCTTCACCGACAACAGTTTCCACGCGCTGGGTCGCCTTGTGCACCGGCGCCAGAAGAAGACGCTCGTATTTGGCCTGATTGGTCTCGGTTGAAACGACGGGCGTCAGCACTGCGTATGAATATCCTTTTTCGCGCATGAGCTTTTTGAGATGCGGCGTGTGATAGCCTCCCGAAATAAGCACCGCCACTTTCTGTTTTTCACGGTTCAAGACGCGCTCCGCGTTCCTCAAGAAAGCAAAATCCCTTTGCGCGACAGACCCGTAGAAAGCATCGAGCGCTTTCTTACCATCCTCGAGTAGCGGGCGGTAAGAGACCATATCGCCGAAATAGCCGGCCTCGGCGAGTTTGCGGTTGAGGAAAGCGAGTGTCGCGACCGTCGCAAAATCGGGCTCATTTTTTGTAAATAGTTCGAAATCGCGCGTCGTCATCTGGATCTTGTACGCCGTGGTCAGAAGGTTCGTGTAGCGGTCAATGGCCCGGACAAGCCTGGCCTCGCCCGAGGTGAGCAACGTGACATAAATGCGGTCCTCGGCCGTTTCAGCCTCGACAAGCAGCTCGTCTAGCTCAAGATCTGAAAACTCTGCGAGATATTCCGCGTACAACGAAAGGTTCGGATAATCGGTCATCGGGACACCCTGGCGGGAAGCGATGTCGAGGAGGTTGCGAATAGACGTGAACTGTGCGATCTTCTCTCCCTTCATGCGCGCCATGCGGTCGAGGGTCGCGCTCACGTCCTTGAGGCCGCCGGTCTTCGCGAGCCTTTCGACGAGTGCGGCTTGTTCCAGACTGGCGGCGGGGAAATCGATTCCCTTCTCCTTTTCTTCAAGCAAGATCATCTCATTGAGATTCGCCAAGTCTTCGATCTTGGAGCGGTGCGTTCTCGCCAGATCGATCAACGCGCGAAACTCTGACTCGGCCGTGCCTGTCGTGAGGGGCGAAACCCCTTTCTTGCGCTCGTACTCGCGAAGCTCTGATGGGTACAATGACGGTTTCAGCTTTTCGAGGGAGCGGCGGATGAGCTTGAGATAATCCAGGATCTCCTGCCGTTTGCCGGCGAGCTCCGCATAATAACGGACGCTCTTCATGTAAAGTTCCCGGTCTTCGATGCCGACGATCTTCATCGGATGATCGGACACGAGATTGAGATATTCTTCGCCGGAGATCTTGCCCTGCATTAGGAAACTCTTCGCGACCCGCTTCCAGATCTCCGGGGGTGCGAGCTCTTTGAGCGGCGTCAAAGACACATCAGCCGAACCGCCCTCGACGAGGACGAGAGAGACGCCATAATTCGAAAGAATATAATCAAGGCCGTCCGCGAGACTTTGCTGTCCGCTGAGATTGGAATGCGCGTCCTGGACGTGGATAATAAACGTGCCCTGCGTGCCTTTGTGAACCTCCTTCAACACCGCAAATTCTGAAGGAACCTCAAAGCGCGTAGGATCCATTCGCGCATCGGCCGGGATGAGCGGGATATTTTCCACGGGCGCGGCCAAAGCAATTTCCTGAGCACAAAAAGAAATCGCCAGCGCGCACGCGATCGCTTTAAAAAGTGTCCGCTGATTTTTCATAGGCTTTTCATAGACTTAGTCTTAGTCATGAAATACTATTAATATCTAGTATCCTTTAAGCATATATATATAAAAGTATACATGTAATCAGGGGTTGATATCAAATCATAGCGATATCTCATCCTGTTAATATATATAGGGTTATGGAAATATGCGCGCGGATTTGGGCGCCGCGGTTACGCGGACGCGTCGACCGCCTTGAGGCGGGCGCGCAGGGCCTGGAGCTGTTCTCCGAGAAGGCGGATAAGAGGTTGGACAACGAGGAGCTGGCGGAGCGCGTCGTTCTTGTTGCCGGTGGTCACCTTCTTCAAAAGACCGTACTCTTTGGGTTCCAGACGCTTCTGTACGTCCGCGCCATAGATGAGCCTGCCGAGGAAGCGTGCGGTCGGCTCGTTGTATTCGTCAGAGAGCCCAAGCAGCGCTGCGCCCTGTAAGGTCGGCGTGCTGGGAATGACGTTCTTTTGCGCGCCCCCGGGAGTGTCGAAGGCGGGGGTGCCCAAAAAGCCTGCGCCATCCTTGACCGCCTGTTCCAGCGCGGCATCGTTGGACGGCACACCGACAAAGACCACGGCGGGGCTCACCCCGTCGGGGACAAGATCGGAGGAAAGCACAGTGTCACCCACCTTCTCGATGGAACGGCCCTGTCCGTCGACCCACTGGACAAATACTTGGGCCTTGAATTCGGGGTTCGCCGCGCTAGCGCGTATAAAGTCTGCTTTCAAAACATCGGCGGAGTCGGCCAAGGACACGACGTCTTGTCCGGGGGCGATAAGCTTCAAAAGGACCGAGCCGCTTGCGTTCGTCTTTGCAAAATCGTTGAACACGCGCATGCCTTCGCGACGCACGCGGCCGTAGAGCGTGACAACTTCCAAGAGAGAATCGAGGCTCTTGATCTCGGCCGCATCGATACTGAGCGTCGGCGCTGACTTAGCCTGGGCGAGGATGGCGGGGGTAAACGACAACTCGTCGATCAAGGCGTTATTATCCCCGGCGTCGAAGAGCCGCACCAACTTGGGTGAGATTTCTACGATGACGTTATAGCGTTCGCCGTCGACGTTGACCGTGATGGGCGTTTTTTCGGCGGAGGCCATGTCGCGGCCGGATCGTGTGAGCGCAAGACGCGCCAACAACACCATCAGCGCTTCATCGGAGAGCACCTGGGCGCCAGAGGTGACATCTTTGGTGGCCAGGCGGGTGCCATAGAAGGTTTGGAGGTTGATCGGGGCGGTTTCGAGCCGAACGCTGCCTGACAGGCGCGTGCCCGCAAGCGTACCGGTATCGGACATCTTCGCTTGCGCGCCGGCCGCATTGTTGCCGGGAGGCGTGACCTGCAATTCCTGAGCCGTGCGACGGATGATGTTTTTGAGTTTGCCGAAGAGCGTCGCCTGGATCTCCGCCATCCGGCCTTCGGTCGCTCGCTGTCCTTTCAGCCTAGCCATGGCTGACCAATAGGCCTCGGCGCCGTCTTTATACGCGTCAAACCGCAGCCCGGAAGCCGTTGTCCCCAGCGAACCCTTCTCCGCGCCTTCCACCGCCGTCACAGCATCCTCGATCGCCTTGTCGATCTCGGTCAGATAACTCTCTGGTATTTTCTTTGAATGCGCCTGGGAGTAGACGCCGAAAAGCTGCTGAATGAAGGGGATGCTGGTCGCGTGAGGGGCCTTGCCATCTTCACGCAAAATACCCTCGGCCAGCGAAGCATCTGCCGGGTCGTTGAGAAAATTGGGGATCCTCAGCTCGAGGCGTCCCCGCGACCCTGTGACCCCAAGTGATTGCTTTACGCCCATAGGCTCTGCGCCAAAACTTCCTGTACGCCCGGCGATCTGGCCGTTAAGACGCGCGTTCGATGCGAAGAGCAAAGCGGAAACAAGCGCCAGGCGCCTGCCCACATCCAACGACCGATTCTGGTCGACGCCCGCAAGGTCCAAATTCTGATGCATCGAAAATGCCCCGCGCGGGACCATACGCATTTCGACGAGCCAATTGATGATCTTGACCGTATCAGCGGGGTCAAGCGAGGGCGGCAGGGCCAATTCCATCAGTTCATCCTTGGTGATCGTGAGATTGGCCAACATCGCAAGGTTCACCGCTTCCGGAAAGTTGAAGTCGTCGCGGCTCCCGTGCCAGATCTCAATCTCAACACCGGTATAAGACCCTATGCTGGGTTCAGCCTTGGGGAAATGATCGAACGCTGTCTTAAGCGTGGCCGCGAGATCTTCCACCGTCACGCCTTGACGCTCTGAAGCAGCGATTTGCTCTATCTGCTTGAGCGCCTCGATCATGAAGACAGTGCGATGTGCGTCGGCAATGCCTCCAAAATTTCCCGGTACGCCGATCTGGCTCATCATCGCCAGACGGTAAAGCAGAAGACCATAGCGAAGCCGCAGGTTTGCTCCCGTATCCGACAGTGAAGCCGGCTGTGAAAGATTTGTTTTCAGACGCTCAAGAATAAACGGCACCGTTTTGGGTCCGCTTGCGGTAGAAATAACATCGAAGAGCTCCTGCAACACCGCCGGGTCAGTGACCGTCTCGGATAGATCGAGCACCCGGGCCAGTCTTTCGTCCGTCATTATTGCCGGATTATTGATGGCGCTCAGCCGCAAGATCTCCGCGAGCACAAAACAGCTTTGCGAAGCAAAATCGTCGCTCCGGGCAGCGACCGCTTCGAGCAGCGGATCAAAAAACGCGTCGGGATCCGTCGCTAGGAGTCGGGGAACAACCTCGTCAAGCGCCTTACGAAGCGCCTTGTTGTCTGCCTCTAAAAAATCTCCAAGCATTAGCGCCCGGTATGCATTTGATGGCTTTTCAGCCGTGAGAACGGCAGGCGTTAAACGATCAACGGTCCCAAGAAGTACTTTAAAATCCTCGGCGTCGAGCTTCGCCGCCGCAAGAACTTGCGCCGTAATTTCTTTAAGCGCCGCAGCCGCTTCCGTCGCGTTTTGGGCATTTTGCACTTTCGAGATCCCGGCGAGCCGCGTGCCGAGAGGACCCCGCGAAAGCTCAGCCGTGATGGCCTCCGCCACCGCGCGTGCCACGGCCACCATGCGCTCGTCACCAGAATCCGCCCTGTCCCCATTGTCGCCCGGTTTCGCAAAGAGCGCCGCGGCAGCGGCTCGAAAACCGGCCTGATCGGTGGCGTCGAGTTCGCGGAAAACCCGGACAAGTTCTTCCGCGTCGCTGTAACCGACCCACTTGGCGCCGATCATTTCCATCGCTACGGTTGCAAGGGCCGGAGTCATCCCCCGGGCGAGGTAATCAAACGCGACCGTCTCGGAAAGCGTGATCGTTCTAAATACACTACCCAATCCCAAGGATTCTTTCGCATCAAAAAGTGCCCTTCTAAATCTCCTCACCTCTTCTACGGTTTCTTTCCGGGCCTCCTCTGCCGCCTTTTTCAGGTATTCCCTATCGGCTGCGCTCATTTTCTCCTCCGGCTCATGCTGAGTCGGGGGCTTTTGGGAGAAAGCCAGTATTTCGTATTTCTCTATTTCCTTCACGAGCCGGTCACTGCGCTCCGAGAGCTCTTTTTGATCCGCCGTGTGCTCTATCACAGGCAAGTCACGCAAATTGCTAAGCGCATCTGCAATTGCCCTCAACTCGTCCCTGATATGCATCCCTGCTTCAATGAACTGCTCACGCTTATCGAGTTCATCAGGGAATACCTTTTCTGCAAAAGTGTAACCTGAAAAAATATCGAATTGGTCGGACGACTCCCTCATTTCCCCGACCGCTTTATCGACCTCGAACGGATCGAGTCTCGGCAGTGCCTGCCTCACGAACTCGGTCTGATCGTCCGACAACGACGGAGTGCCGAGTTTTTGGCCAAGAAGTTTCAGAAGAGTGGCGCGGAGCGTCGGCCAAGACGAGTTGCCGCGGATGTTGGGATAGTCCTCGGTATCCTGAACGATGCGGACCATGAACCGCGTACGGTGCGCAAGATCCTTCGCGGCGATCACCCTTCCGGAGTTCGCTCTCCATCCACCGGCGACAAGAGGGTTACTTGAAGAAATGGCTCCCCTCTGCCGCATCGCTCTCAAGAGGGCTTCCTGGATCACGTGGTCTGCCTCCGTCATTCCCGGCCGAGCAACGGCCGTCATCTGCATATCCGGCTCGCGAAGGCGTGACGAAACAGCCGCGTCGAAGATGTTAATAACGCGGGTATCCGTAGCTTCGTCCGATGCAGACAAATAGCTCTGGAGGAGACCCAAAGCGATACTGTTCGAGATATCCAGCTCAAGGACACTTCTTAACAGGAATTTTTCAAGATCACTGTCGGACCGTGGGTAGCTCGTATAAGGATCCTCAGGATCGATCGCTTTTCCTGCGGCCTCGCCGAGCATCGAAGCCAGTCCCGCAGCATCAAGATCCGTCGCTGCCGCTGCCCGCACCCTCTGGGCGAACACGGCACGCGCGGCCGGTTCGACCTCTGACCAATTTTTCTTTATAAAATGGTACGCTTGCTGTGCCCGGGCCATCTCCTGAGAAGCGACGAGAACCGCGGATTTACCGAGCTTCCCTTTATCGGCGAGATCGAACACATCGCCTATTCCGTAGTTTGAGGAGGTCAAGGAAAGATGCCGGTCGGTGATGCGCTCAACCGTATCTTCGTCTGCGCTCTCGAACACCTCCGCAACCGCGTTAAGCGTCTCGGCTCTCCTGGCCGCAAGGTCGAGCATCACCTGGCGGTCAAAGAACCCCTGGGGAAGAAACTCGATCACGACGCCCTGCGGAACATTAAAATGCATTGTGTCCTGTAGCGCTTCGTAAAGCGGCCGTTCCCCTGTCCACGCGTCCATGAACCGCTGAGCACAGGCGACTTGAGCTTCACGATTGGCGGGGTCTTCGACCATGAGCAGCCTGGCGAGCCATGCCAACCCTTCGTCACCCGTTGTAAACTCGGCATCACCCCTCTGGATCTCTTGATCGATACGCGCGATGAGCGCGCGTGTCAAAATTCCGTTTTCCGACCGCACTCTAAAGTGACGGGCAGTCCAGGTAGGCAAACTCAGCTCGCCTCGCTGAAATTGCCACGCATCGAGCAGCGCATTCTCATCGGAAATAAAACCCCTATCTGCAGAGATGGAATACGCGGCCAACTGCGTTGCTCCGAATGTTTCATCGACGAGGGCCGCCAAGATCACCCTCGCCTGCTCGTCCGGAAAAGCACGCAGCATCTGGACCGCTTCGAAGCGCGGTTCCTCGTACTGCCCGCGCAGCATGCCGACCAGAAGATCGACCGACGCCGGAGAGATCCCCGCCGCGGCCGCCTGGGTCCTAAATACTTCCGCGAATGCATCGCTGAAAACAAGACGGGTCCCCGCGACACCCGCCTTCTGCGCAGGTAGAATGTTATTGTTCTTAAAGTCCCCGCCGATCGTCGTGACCGCTTCTTTAAGCGCGGCATGCAACGCCTCGAACCCCGGGATCGCCTCAGCTTCGCCGAGCGAAACTTCAAGCGGGATAAGCTCCGTCACCTTTGAGGGCGGGACAAGGGGAACTTCTTTGTCATTCTTGAGGGCCGAGAGCTGGCTGTACAATAGGTCCCTATTCGAGACCAACAACTCGATCTCTTGCTCTTTCTTATCCGCTTTGGCGGTGAGGTCATTGATGCTCGCGAGCAATTCAAGGACCGGTCCCTGCGCGGTCTCACCGGTCACGCCAAAACCCTCAAGCATGGTTTTGGCCTGCGCGACACTCGGGAATTTCTCGGTGAAATTGATGTGGTAAGCGTTGTCTTTGCCGGCGGGCACGGTCGCCACACCCTTGAGGGAGGTGCTGTTGTTGACGTGTTCGAGCGCCACTTTCTCGTCAGGAAACCGCGAACGCAGATCGTTCGTGTACGCGTCAATGGACCAGTCGCGGGATTTCCAGATGACGTACGAGTCGGCCGACGCATCACCCTCGAAACGCATCTGAAGGATACCGTAATCGATCGTGATCAACTTGGGCCGCATGACACCGTCGGCACCCGGCCGCATCACCACAGCGAAATTGCTGTCCTGGACGTCCGACGTGTAGAGCCCCACACCCAGCGCGCCGACAAGCCCCTTGAACGCATCCTGCATCTCGCCGAACTGTTCAGACACGAGCTTTGCGCGTTCAGTCCGTTCTACCGTGTCCTTCCCGGCGGCGATCCACTTGGCCGGGGGTAGCAGCGGAGTGATGTATTCCGAAAGAACGCCCGGCTCACTGCCCTCAAAAATATGATAGATCTCGGGGACCCACGACGCCGCCCGGTTTTCGCCCGGCGCCTGGTCCCTTACCAGGATCGCCATGTCGACACCCTGGTTCTGCATCGATGCACGCGCCAAAAGGAGGTCTTGCAGCGTGTACTGCATCCCGGACGCGAGCGTTCCACCGCCGATCTTGAGAACCGCCGGCAATGTGCGTCCGTCTTTGGCGATCTCGACCAGATGCACGTCAGCGAAAGCTCCCTTGTCTCCCGGCAGCTCTCCTTCTTTGGGTTCTTCTGCTTGAGTGCTGAGCGCGTGATCATATTTCATGACCGGAGCGCCATTCTTGCCGGAGAGCTCTGCGACGCGTTTCTCGTCATCACGGGGGATGCGGATCTTTTCGACGGTGGTGGCGTTGGATGCCAGCATGGCGTACCGGCCGAGATCAGATTCGTCGCGTGCCTCAAAACCCTTGACGCCAGAGTTGTCGAACCGAACGAAGCTCGCAAGATTGATGAGCCGGACCTGACCTGCCTCTTCATCCCAGAGAAACCCGTTCACAAATGTGTCGGAAGGCTCGGGAACGACAAAACCTGTCGTCCTGTCGATACGCGTCAAGAGCTCCTCGATCTGCGCCTGCATGATCTGGACCGTCGCGGGATTTGTGACCGTATCCAGGGGGACGCCCTGACCCTGGTTCGCAGCAACCTCTGCACTGAGCGCTTCGAACTCCTGAGTGGACGTCACGGATTCCAGGGGAAGTTGGTCCAGACTGCTTAATGCTGCAATGAACACGCCGTCGGCCAAAATGAATTGTTGGATCAATGCCGCCTGCCTGGAATTTGTTTTTGTCGCCTCAATGAAGCGGTCACGGACAAGCCCGACATCGGGACCCGCATAGAGTCCCCGCGTAAACGCTATGGCTTCTTGTGCGGCCCGGATCGATTCAACATCCGGGTGATCCGCGGCGAATCTTAACGCTCCCGCAGCAAGCCTGAGCGACTTCCTGACTCCCTCATGCCCGGGATCACCCTGGGGCAGATAGACAAGCGCAGTCGATGCGTCTTGCATCGTCTTCGCAGACGCTTCGACCGCGGCGAGACGGGTTCCGCTCATTTTGATCAACACAGGCTTGGTCTCTGTAATGAGATCACGCCCGTTGAACGTGGTTCCGTTGGAAGAAAGATTCTGAATGTACAGTTGCCCGTCATTGCCATTGAGCGATATTTGAAAATGCGCCCGCGAGGTATACGTGCTTGTGATATCGCTGCCTTTTGCGCGGCCGATCACCAGCGGTGTGCGCTCATCGATCTCATGCTCGGTATGATACGTGTATTCGCCATCTCGACCGGGGATAGGCACCCCCCAAGTCACCGCCCGGTTCGATTGCGTGTCTATCAGCCGGATTGTGTTGCCCGAGCGCTCGATCCAATACGAACCGTCGGTAATGTCCACCTTCCCGCGCGACCTTTTCGCAGGTTGCGGAGACGGCAGCGGGGCAGATTTGATCACCGCCTGCGGGCGCAGTCTGACAAACGCGTATTCGCCCGCGGGGACTTTGACGGGTGTGTAAGCGCCCGATGCTGGCGGCCGGAACTGCGGCTGGCTGTACATTCTTTGAAGAAGCGCCTTCGCGGCATTGGCAAGGACCGCGGGAGACACCCGGCCTTTCTGGATCCGCTCCTGGAGGTCGAGCCCCATGTAAGCGGTATACCTTCCGCGCGGTTTGAGCTCGCCAAGCAAATTCAAAGGGTTCGGATCCCCATCGAAACCCATGATCATGTCCTTGAAGATACGGTGCGTGCCTCCTGTGTGGATCTCCATGTTCATCGTGCCGTTGTGTCCGCTCATGGATTCGTCAAGCGCCCGCTTGCGGTCCTCCTCATTCTGGACCTCCCGAAGCGCGATCTGCCCCTGGTCGGCAAAGAGAAACTTCATAAGGTCCTTGTCGCGCGTTACGCCTAGATCAATAAGCTGCGAAAGGTAGGCGACATATTCGGTCTGCCACGGCTGCGGCTGCCTTTTCGGCCCGAACTTGCCCGTCTTTAGAATGCCGAAATTCCCCGACATGTGGTCCCAGAAATGCTGCAGCTCATGACGCGCGATAGAAAGAGCGAATGCGGTGCCCAATTTGGCAAATTTGTCGTCGATAATGACGTACGCTTCGTCATTGCCGAGACTGTAAAACCCTCCGTCAATGTCCGTATAATACGGCCTCACGAAAGCAGCGCGTCTCAACTGCGGAAATCTTGCCGCCAGGTCCACCGCCAGCGGCTGCCCATCCGGTGTCAGGGCGTCCTCGTTCGCGTAGGACGCTGCCTCGTTGGGTAAAGACGCTTCGAGACGGCCTACGAGCGCCAATCCAAGCCCGTACTCCCCTTTCACCACGAAAAAAACGATGTCGAAATGGGCGAAAAACATCTTCAGTCTTTCCGCCGCCTCCTCAAAATCGCGCGTCTGGTCGTAGGGGTTGAATACGGTGTCCATCGCAGCCAGTGTCGCGTCATCGGCCCCGAGCGCCCTCATCGAACTCTTGGCCGCCTCGACTTGCGGACGTGCTTGCTCGGCAACCTTCTTCATGCCCTCCAAGTAATCGAGCATGCCCTTGCGTAACGCCCGGACCGGCCCGGGATGGGCAACCGACCCCACGAGACCTTCAGCGACCGCGTTGGCCTTAAGCCGCTGAGCAGCGGTCGGCGCGGGCAGGCTCAGCGCAGGAAGTGAAGGGCCCTGAAACACCGTCGGGCGCGTGCCAAACGTCGACCCGTTGTCGCGGAGATAGAGCTTTCCGTCCACGACCCAGGCCGAACCATGATTCCTGCGGGATACTGAGCGGCCGGATGCCCGGGACGCGTTGTCAGCGCTGATGATCTTTGCCAGCGGGCCCTCTTCGCGGCCGAGTACCGTTGGCTTACTCATATCCGTAATTTCCGGGAAAGTCGCCTCGATCGTTTCCAGTTCGTTCACAAGGCTGAACTCTTCTCCCGCTCTCTCGCTGAGGCGCGCCTTGAACACGGTGCGGCCGTCCGGACCGGTCTCACGGTAAAACACGAACTCTGTGTTTCCGATCGTCACCGGAATATAGCCGCCCGGAAAAACGGCCGGGTCGAACGAATAGATCTGGCCGGGAACGAACTTCCTCTGCGAGACGCCCGGACCCGCCACGGATGCCTTGAATTCCGCCTTTCGCTTAGCCAGAGACGCCTCGAATTCCAATCTCTGCTTTTCCATCTTCTGAAAATGTTCTAACGACGCGTCGAACACGCGCTTGAGTTTTTCAACCGCAGCCGCGTTTACGCGCCCATAATCAGCTTCGTAGAGGACCCCTTGATCGGAGAAAAGTGACAATACTTTCACGCGGTGCGCACCCGCATCGAACGTATCGGCGCCCCTGAAGGGCACCGCGCCCAGCACCCGGCCCTTGTCGTCGAGAACGATCGTGGCGGAGAACTCGAAGACCCCCTCATCTTCTTTTGGAGAAGCGGCAGCCATCGCCTTTTCGAGCTCGAGGTCGTTGTCGAGAACGGTTTGCGCTTCTTCACGACGCTCCGCAGCACGGCGGGCCAGCTCTTCCTGCCGCGCATCCTCCGCGAGCCGCTCCTCGCGCTTGGCCGCTCTGGTTTCAGGGGAGGCGACGAACGGGATCCATTCACCCTGCGGCACTACTTTTCCATTGGCCAGCACGGGATTCTTGTCTTGAGGCACGAACACGCTCCACAGGCCGTCGCCGGACGACTTAAAGATCATATGTTCCTGCTTGGAAACCTTGGGATCGGGGATCCTGACACGGTTGGTATCCGCTCTCCCGACCGTAAAATATGTGCCAGTCGACGAATTCTGGAGCATGACGCCGTTAACCGTGATCGAATTTTCTCCGGCAACGACACTGATCGTTGAATCTCCCACAATAAATTGCTCCGGCAATAGATTGGTTTTGAACGCCCGCTTTTTGGTTACGTCCCCCACCCTATCCCTCCGATCGCGCGGCGCGGTCATTTTGTGTGTGCCCCGGAACGGGGCGATCGTCACGTTGAATTCTTCGTCTATCGCAATACAGAAATCTCTCGTCCGATAAGGCTTATCCGGGGTCAGATGACTTAGGCGCACGGCGTCTGTGATATGGGCGGGCGGACTGCTGACGTCGACGCGACCATTCGAGCGGCGCGTGATCTCAAGCCCTTTGTCATCGGCTTCCTTGCCCTGTTCAAAAAGCTGCAGAACTCCGCCCACTTTAAGATTGAAGGTCACGCTTTCACCGGGAGCTACAAACGCCGGACCGGCATCCCACTCCATACGCTCGAAAACAGGTACCGAAGACAGGCCCGGGGTTTTCTGAGGCGCGGCATCTTGCGCGGCAGGTTCGGCACGCGGGGCCTTCATCTCAACGGGGGCGGCAAGCGACGGGTTGCGAAGCGAGGCGCCTTCCGGAAGCGCCTTTTTGAGGGCATTAAGAAGTGAGGTTGGGATACGGCCCTCCAGAGAATTTTCGGCTGTGAGGGACGCGGCCGCTTTAAGAAGGCCCAAAGCCCCGAGCGTTTCAATGGCGCGTTGTCCGATAGGCGCGTATTGCGCTTGAGGAAGGCCGTCCCGCTTACCCTGGCCGAGTTCACGTATCGCCTTCGCGAGGATCAGGTTCACGAGCAGATCTTGGCTGCGCATCGCGTCCATGGTCGGCGAAAGCTCGGCGGCCCTGTCGGCGCGGCGATAGGCAAGCGCGCGGGCATAAAGCTGGTTGACCGTCATTTTGTTGTCGAGCCGCATCCGGCCCGCCTCGTCGCTGATGAGCTGAGCCCCGAGTTCAGCGATGCGAGGATTTTCTGGATCCTCCAGAGCAAGCTTCTCCAATTCCGAATACTGGGCTGCAAACTCCGCGTCGGAGAGCCGCGTGCCTTGCTTCATTTCACCAGGCGCTTTCTTTACCATGATGTTCTCGTAGGGCATGCTCGACCGCTCATCTTCGCGCATCGGCGCATCAAGTTTCGTCTCACCCTTCATGTCAAAAAGCGAATAGTAGTAATCTAGATGAAACACCCCTATCGAAAAGTGGACGCCGAGCGGCTTAAGCATTTCCACGATACCTTCGAGAATGACCCGCTTGTGTTCATCGCTAAAAAAACTTCCATGAAATACGTTGGCGTCAATCGCCACATCAATGGACTCTTTTGCAAGGTTGATGCGCGACGCGTCGGTTCGGTGGACAATAATGGGAGGGTGAGGAATGTTATTAGCCGTGAGATAGTCGTCTAGGCCCTGGAAAACTTCCGGTGCAACGTCCGCAATATGTAGTTCGGCCATATTCGGATAACGCCTGATCAGCCTCACAACCTCGTGTCTTTCGTACTTTTCCGGACCGGATCCCGGCTTGGGCCATCCGGGCCCGATGACAAGCACCCGCGCACCCGTGAGGTCGTTGTCGAATGAATAACGTCCGGGCGTTTGGGCCGAGGCCTTCAAAACGTCAGCAAGGGCGCCATCGACATAGGTCGATTTGCTGTCTTCATCGCCGATACCCTCTGTAACCGGAGCGACGCCAGACTTCGGTTTCATGCGGTCCTTTGTGGATAATTCCATCGCGCGGGCAATTTCCTCATCCGAGTCCCACTGACCCTTCTGGCCAATAGTGAGCGCTTTGAATTCCGGAAGACGGGTCCCGACGACCGGCGTCAATTGCCCGGCCGGGGCCTTCGCTTCGGACGCCGCGGCCGCGGCCGCGTCACGCGCCTCTTCATCACGCGATGCCATAAATTTTTCGTACGCCTCTCTGACGGCGGCGATCACCGCCGCGGTGTCCGATTTGTCGTCAGCCGAAGCAAGCCTGGCCTCGAAAGCGAGCGCCAGCAGCGTGAGGCGCGCCTTTTCCTCCGTCACGTTGCCCCCCCTTGCAAACTTATCCAGCGCCGCACCGACGTCCGCCTGATCGAGCCCTATATTCGTCAACGTGGCGACGAGCGCCCGCCGCACCCCGTCCGTTTTTTTCGAGGGGAGCTTCCCGATGGACGACAGCGATTTTCCGCTCAACCGGGATTCACCCTGCACGACACTGATCTTCTTGACGCTCTTCACGATGGGGTCAAGCAGCAGGCGCTCGTATTTCCGCTGATTCGTCTCCGACGTCACGATCGGCGTCATGACCGCGTAGGAATACCCGCTCTGTGAAAAAAGCTTTGTGAGGTTCGCCGTGTGGTAGCCGCCGGAGATCAGGACGGCCACGTCCTGTTTCTCGCGGTTCAAGGCAAGCCCGGTGTTCTTTAAGAAAGCATCATCCCGTTGCGCGACAGATTCATAAAAGTTCTTGAGCGAGTCCCGGCCAAGTTCAAGCTCCGGCTTAAAGGGCACGATATCCTGGAAGTAACCGGCCTCGGCAAGCTTGCGGTTGACGAACGCAAGGAACGCAACCGTCGCGAAATCCGGCTCGTTGGTTTCAAACATCCTGAAGTCATCCGTGCTCATCTGGATGTTGTAAGCAACATCCAGGAGCGAGACATAGCGATCGATCGCGCGCACGAGGCGCGCATCGCCGGGTTCGAGGAGCTTAAGATAAAGCGCATCCTCCGCTCGAGAAAGCTCGCCGAGGAGGAGTTCAAGATCGATCTCTGAGAAATCCTTCAGGTATTCCGCGTACCGCACGACATTCGGATAGCCTCCGATGCCGACGCCCTTGGCGTTCGCGATCTCGAAGACGTTCTGGAAGTAGGCGTGCTGCGAAAGCCTCTTGTCCTTCATGAGATTCATCTTGTCGAAATGCTGCTCGAGGTTCGACTGGCCGCCGCGGCTTGAGATCTCCTCGATCAGGCGGGCCTGCTCGAGGTTCGCGAGATTAAAATCGATCTCCTTCTCGCGTTTTTGGATGGCCACGAGTTTGACGAGGTTTGGATATGCCGACAGATCCATCTGCTTGGCCTGGACAAGATCGAGGAACGCTTTGAACCCGGCCTCGAATGATTCGTTGCCGCCGGCCTTTCGCTTTTCGTACTCCTGCAGGTCCCCGGGATAGGCTGATTTTTTTAACTTCTCCAGACCGTTCTCGATCTTGTCCAGATACGCGAGAATCCCCTCGCGTTGTTTGGCAAGCTTCGCGTAATTTTCGACGCTCTTAAGATAGAGCGGAACATCTTCTATGCCGATGATCTTCATCGGCCTGTCCGAGACAAGGTTGAGATATTCCTCCCCGGAGATGAGCCCCTGGACAAGATAACTTTTCGCAATCATTTTCCACACAGCCGCAGGCGCCATTTTTTTAAGCGAAGTCAGCGAACAGTCGTTGGATCCGCCTTCGGAGAGAATAAGCGACACGTTGTATCGGGTCATGAGGTAATCGAGCGTATTCGCGAGGTTTTCCTGGCCGCTGAGATTGGAGTGAGCGTCCTGGATGTGGATGATGAAGACGGGGGCGCTGCCTTTGCGGATCTCTTTAAGGCTCACAAAATCAAGCGGCGGCTCAAAGCGCGTCGGCTCGGAAACAAGAAGCTGCTGTGCGTTTGATGGAAGGATGGGCACTGCATCGATGACGGCGGCTCGCCCCAGTTCTGTAAAACTGAACGTGGCGATCAACACGGCGGACAACAGTCTTATAATAAGTTTTTTCCGTGAGGGCATATCAATCCCTATTAAGATTACTATATTGTTACTAAAAGTATACATTAATAAGTAATAATTACAAGCTTGCCTTGCAACAAAATTGAGCCATAAAATACTGTTATATATAGAGTTACGGTTATTAAAGTGATGAAAGTGCCCGATTGGACGACCTTAGTGCCTGTGACGTGAAAAAATGCTGGCAGCTCATTGCATCTAGATTGAATTCTTCCTCAAAAATGAGGTAAGATGTCCTGGCAACTTCATAAACTCATCGGGGGAACTCATGGCCTTATCGGACTGGTATTCCAACATCCTGTTTTTGCTTCGCTGGATCCACGTATTCTTTTCGATCATCTGGATCGGTCATCTGTATTTCTTTAATTTCGTCAACGTCCCGCTGCAGGCCGCGCTCGATGATGCGACGAAAAAGCTCGTGAACCCCAAGCTCCTCCCGCGGGCCCTCTGGTGGTTCCGTTGGGGCGCCATGGTCACGTTCGCCAGCGGATGGATCCTCTACACGATGCAGTACATGTATTCACCCGACGGCGGATTCGGTCCGACGCCGACCTTCTCGACACCGGACGGACTTTCGTCGCGCGCGATCTGGATCCTGTTCGGGATGGTCCTGGGCTCGATCATGTGGTTCAACGTCTGGTTCATCATCTGGCCCGCCCAGAAATCGATGCTCCAGGGTAAAGTCGCCGCGGAGAACCTTCCGGCCGTGCGCAAGCGGGCGTTCCTCGCGTCGAGGACCAACACATTCCTATCGGGCCCGCTTCTTTTTGCCATGCTGGCCCCGCAGGATTACGGTGCGTTCAATCTCGTGACGCTCGCCGTCGTGACCGCCATCAGCGCGGCCGTGGTATGGCATCTGGTGAAGTTCTCGCCGAAAGTCGGCACCGGCGTTTAAGCCGTCGATGTAAAACCGCTTTTTTTGCAAGAGGGGCCCACTCTCATCTTTTGAGATTGGGCCCTTTTTTATTACAGCGGTCTATTCGACTTTGAGGGTCAGGATGAGGTCGGCGGGATGATGGCACATCGGGCATGCGTTGCCCTGACGCGTGAGACGCAGTTTTTTGCCAGACGTGACGCCGGCGGGGATCTTCACGGTGATCTTCTTGCCGTTCCTGGCGGCGAACGTCACTTCGCCGCCTTTTTGAGCGCGGGATTTGGAAATACGCAGGGTGGCGTTTTCGTCGACCGGAGTCTCGTCCTCCACCTCATCCTCGGCGTAGCCGCCCGACTGTTGACGGGCGCCTCCGAAAATGTCCCCAAAAACGTCTTCGAACCCGCGGGTGCCTCCGCTGAAACGCATACCCTGTCTTCCGCCGCGTCCTCCTCCCTGCTGCGCCCGGAACGCCCGGAGGATCTCATTGAAATCGAACCCCTGAGCGCCTTGAAAACCCTGCTGCCCCGAAGCGCCGGCATACCCCTGCGAAAAACCGCCGCTTTTGAAGGCATCGTATTCTTCGCGTTTTTTGGAGTCGTTCAGAACGTAGTACGCTTCGGAAATTTCTTTAAAACGCTCTTCGGCTGATTTGTTGCCCGGGTTGGCGTCGGGGTGAAACTTTTTTGCAAGGTCCCGGTAGGCTTTTTTGATCTCGGCGGCGGATGCTTTATCGCTGATGCCGAGCGTTTGATAATAGTCTTTTTTGCTCATTCGACCTTGTGCAGCGCCTCTTCTGCGGTCTTGAAGTCATCGATGTACTTTGCGATCGACTGGTTGGCGTTGTAAATGTTGCGCACGTCCTTCTCGATCTTGACGAAGATCGCCACCAGCTCCGGGTCAAACTGGGTGCCCGAGAGCGACTTGACATGATCGAGGCCCTGCTCGAACGACCACGCATCCTTGTAGCAGCGCTTGTTGACGAGCGCGTCGAAGACGTCCACGATCGTCACGATGCGGCCGAAAAGATGGATGTCCTTCCCTTTCGTGCCGTGCGGATAGCCGCTGCCGTCCCACTTTTCGTGGTGCGTGAGAGCGATCTGCGCGACCGCTTTAAGGAGGGGCGACGACGAATTATGGAACATGCGCCACCCGATGAGCGGGTGCTTTTTGATAATCTCCCACTCGTCGGGATCGAGCTTGCCCGGTTTTTGAAGGATCTTGTCGGGGATGCCGATCTTCCCGATGTCATGCATCGGACTTGCATAGCGCAGGAGTTCGAGATCTTCCTTCGAAAGCCCCACGGCACGGCCGAGCTCCGTCGAGTAATCGCTGATACGGAGAATGTGATTCCCGGTATCAGCATCCTTGTACTCGGCTGCGATGGCCAAGTTGAGGATCATCTCGATGTGGGATTCCCGGATATGCTTGTGGGCCTCGGCGAGGTCCGCGTGCGCCTGCTGCAGCTTCTCGAGGTCGATATCGTCGCGCCGGCGCACCTCTTCGCGCCGGTCGCCCTCGCCGTCTTTACTGCCCCGAATATACGCCACTTTTAGCGGGCGCCGGCCTTCACCTTGACTTGCACTTTATCGCGGCCGCCGTAACGGGAATGCCAGGGCTTAGCGCCGCCCTCAAGCACCTTGTTGAGCGCCTGAATATTCTTCACGCCGCGGTCGAGCATCCACGCCTCAAGCGCCTTGCCGCCCTGCGTTGCGTATACGGGAATACCGTCTTTCCATGTCGCTCGGCCGCAGAGAACACCGGCAAAATCCACGCCCGCGTCAATGGCCAGCTGGATATTTTCGCGGAAGATCTCGTCCGACACGCCGGCCGAGAGATAGATGAACGGCAGGTTCGCGCACTTGTCCTGACGGCGGAAGATAGCCTTAGCCTGCTCCCAATCGTAAGCCTGCTGCGAGCCGTTATAGGCCTTCGAGCCTTTGAGATACTTCACGTCGATGGGGATCTCGACCTTCAGCACGTCGACCTTGTACTTGGGTTTCGAGAATTCTTCCATGGACTGGATGACGACCTCAGGCTTGAGCTTGGCGTACTCCAGAGAATCGGTGGTGTTAGACTTGGGATCGTAGCCGACGAATTCGAGGAAGAACGCGATGTCCTCTTCCTCACATTCCTTGCCGATACGTTCCATGATCTCTTGTTTCTTGGCGTTCACCTTGGGCAGGTCAAAGGGGGTGTAATAAAGAAGGACTTTCACGCAGTCCGCGCCCTCTTGACGGAGGCGCTTGGCCGAATAACCGTCGAGGAAATCGGGGATGCGGCCTTCCATCGTGGCATCGTAGCCTGTCTTTTCATAAGCAAGGAGCAGGCCCGCGTTCTTGGAACGCTGCTTGGAAGCCGGAAGACCAAACTCGGGGTCAAGCAGGATCGCGCTCGCGTACGGGGTCAGAACCCTCGTGACAATGGTCTTGAACTCTTCCATCATCTCGCGCGTGACTTCTTTGTCGCTCACGCCCTTGGCCTTGGCGATGGACTTCTGGAGAGAACCGCGCTGATCCATGGCGGCGGCAGTGATGACACCCTTGGCGTTCGACACATGTTCCATACTCTTCAATTTGCCTTCAGAAATGGTGACCACGGATTCTCCTTTTTTAGGGTTCGAGTGATTCGGTTGGTTAATCGATACAAACTTGGAGGTCTATTGTAGCCCAGGCGTACAAAACTTCAACTTCTTTATACGCTAAACCGGAAGTGCATGATATCCCCGTCCTGGACGATATATTCCTTCCCCTCGAGACGGAACTTTCCGGCCTCCTTCATTTTCTGTTCGCCGCCGAACTTCACAAAATCGTCATACGCCATCACTTCGGCGCGGATGAAGCCTTTTTCAAAGTCGGAGTGGATCTTGCCCGCAGCCTGAGGAGCGGTGGACCCCTTTTCAAACGTCCAGGCGCGGTTTTCTATGTCGCCGACGGTGAAAAACGTCTGAAGCGCGAGCAGCTTATGCCCTTCGCGTGCGAGCGAATCGAGACCAGACTCGGAAAGATTCATGGCTTTCAAGAACTCTTCCTTTTCCTCACCCTCGAGCTTCGATATCTCTTCCTCGATCTTACCGCTGATCGTGATCATCGCCGAACCTTCGGCTGCGGCGTGTTTGCGGACGGCGGCGACATGCGCGTTGTCCGGCTTGCCGAGGTCCTCTTCGGCGACGTTGGCGACATAAAGGATGGGTTTGTCGGTGATGAAGCGTACGTCCTTGACCAGCGCCCTCTCTTCGGGTGTCAGCGCGCACGCACGCGCGGGCCTGCCCTCGTTGAATACCTTCTCATAACGCGCGAGGACGTCGATAGCGCCCTGGGCTTTCTTGTCCATACGCGCGAGTTTCTCGAGCCTCGACTTGTGCTTGGCCAGGACATCCATATCGCGGAGAATGAGTTCGGTCTGGATGACCTCAACATCCCGGAGAGGGTCGATGCTGCCGGATACGTGCACGATGTCCGTGCCGTCGAAACAGCGCACCACTTCGAGGATCGCGTCGACCTCGGCGATGTGCGTGAGGAACTGGTTACCCAGGCCTTCACCCTGGCTCGCTCCCTTCACGATCCCTGCGATGTCGACGATCTCGACGGAGGTGGTGACGATCTTCTTGGTCGGGACGAGTGCCGTCAATACCTTGAGGCGCGCGTCAGGGACGGCGACGATGCCGACGTTGGGGTCGATCGTGGCGAAAGGATAATTGGCGGCCAGCGCCGAACCGCGCGTGAGCGCGTTAAAGATCGTGGATTTCCCCACGTTGGGGAGGCCGACGATACCGCATTTAAAGCCCATTGCTCATTTTCTCCTAAGTGGAATCAAACGGTTTTCGAGGCGAGCTGCAGATCGCGGGCGGGTTTCACAAATTTAATGAAGATGTCTTCGCCGGTGCCCATCCCCTTTACATTGCTCTTGGCCGTGGCCAGGATGCGTGTGAACGGCGCTTCGAGTCCTTTCGGATGATGCGGCTGCACCAGATCCATCGCGCGCAGCGCAAATTTCATCATATGTACCGGCTCGATGCCGGAAATGTCGTCGAAAAACCAGCCGCAGCTCGTATACATGAACATCGAAAATTTTTCGGCTTCAAGCAGATTAAAAACACGCTTTTCTTCCTGGTTGGACAACGGCCTGCGCACGTGCTTCAAAAGAAATTGCTTGCGCACTTCAGGGGTGTCCTCAAGCATGACGTCGATGTAACCGTTGCGGGCGTTCCACGGATTTTTTAAAAGGGGCGCCGTCTGTGTCTCGAACACCTGGTCGACCGTCTCCTTCAGAAAATCGAACGCGTCGCGCAGCACCGTACGCCATTTTTGATTCCAACCTTCCGCGTGATTGATCCGGCAGCCGCAGTCCGAACGCCAGCGTTCGATGCCGTGTGAGCAGCTCCACGAACTCTGCTCATAAATATCGACTTCCCAGAAGGAGCCGTAGAGGTCGAGGAATTCGCCGAAATTGGTGATCGTCGCAAGTTTCTGTTCCTCAAGCCGCTGCGTTCCGTAGGCGATCGCCATTTCACCGAAGCGGTGGTGGTGGCCGAAACTTTCGCCGTCGGTGGCCGTCGATACGAGCTGTTCTCGGTCGCGGCGCCCGAATGCAGAGAGCAGGCGCTGGTTGAGCGTATCGCCGTTGTAGAGAAGGCCCTGAAATGCGATCGCGCGGGAGATCGGCGCGTCGTAAAAAAAGATATGGAACTGTTTACCCTGATCGAGCACGATGCGGTACGGACGCTTGGGGTCGATGGCTTCGTGGCTCAGGGTGTGCCAACGCGAACCGAAGCCGACGTGCCTGGCGCGCCGCGCCTGGTGCGGCGCGAGGATCGTATAGAGGATGCCCTGGTTGGCCAGGATCGCGAGCGTCTCTTTGTCGACGGCGGTTTCAGAGAGCCACATCCCCTCCGGCTTGCGGCCGTAATGAAACTCGAAATCACGCGCGCCCCAGGCGACCTGCGTGATCTTGTCCCGCCGCGAAGCCAGGGGCATGATCACGTGATTGTAGACCTGCGCGATCGCGTTGCCATGACCTCCGCACTTCATCGCGCTCTTTTTGTCCGCGTCCACGATCGCTTTGTACGTCGCGGGATCCTTGCGGCGCATCCATGAAAGGAGCGTGGGACCGATATCAAAACTCAGCTTCTCGAAATTGTTGACGCGCGAAGCGACCTCGCCTTTTGGGTTCATGATCGGGGCGCTGGCGTTCGCGCCGTAACATTCCTTTGCGATACGCTCGTTCCAGTCATGGAAAGGCTTCGCCGATTCCTCGGCGTCGACCTCACCCGTCCAGGGGTTTTCGCGCGGGGGCTGATAAAAATGGCCGTGGATACAGACGTATTTTTTCATCGACTTATTGTATCATATCGCGATTTTAGAAGGGTCTAGAGACTCCACACCAGCGGCGGGTGCTGCATGAGACCCGCCCGGCAGACGCGGGATGCCCCCAGGCGAGCGAGAAAGTCCGCCAGCCGCCGGCGGCGGGACGGGGGCGCTTCAAGCGCGGCGGCCTGCAATTTCCCGCGGTAAGACGAAAGAAGGCGCGAAAGATCCCGCGTATCGCGGAAGACCCGCACCGGGATCTGCCCGCTTAGCAGCCCCTCTTTCACAGCGCGCAGACGCTCACGGTCGCGCGCGGCTTTAAGACGGAGCGCCCGGCTGAAAGAAACGGTTTCTTGTCCATGCAGCCGGCCCCATTCTTTCCCGAGTTGTGCCGCGAATGCTCCGGCGCTCAGCCGGCCTCCGTCCTGCACAAAAAAAGCGTCAGGCGACATACAACCGCGCCGGTCCATCATCCACGCGTCGTACGCGGCCGCGCGGGCCAGACGCGGCCCCAGCATCTCCCTCGTGAAAACTGCGACGCTCACCCGATGGCCATGACCGATGAACGGCACCCCCTTGGGCGTGTGCCGGCGTAGAAAAGCGATGGTGTCGTCGTTTCCGTACGCGACGACAAGCGCGGCGGAGCGCATGCGGCGGAGCGCCTCGCGGTGCGATGAAAAAATCGACACGGCACGCGCAAGCGCCGGGTCTTGCGCACGCAAGGACGCCAGGTAAACGCGAAGCAGCCCTGAGTCCCGTTTCGAAACCTTGACCGCGTTCGTGCCGCCCGCCAAGAGACCGAGGACAAGGCTGGTCACAGAAGGATTGGGGACGTTCGCAGGAACGATATGCACGACGAGGCCGCCGCGCGCCGCACGGTACGGTCCGCGGGCGGCGCTCAAAAGCGTGATGAGCTTTTTTTCCGTAAGCTTGGAAAAAAGCGCGTCCAGAAGCTTTTCCCCCATCGCCCCCGGGAAATCATGCCGTATCGCTCTTAGCGCTTTCCGGCGCCACGAATTTTTCGGATCGAGCCAGCGCGAAGAAAGTCTTCCAAGCGAACGCGCGATCGACCGGGCGGGGATGTTCTTGAGAGCCGTCACGCTCCGCTCCCGACCAGCGTCTCATAAGCGAGCGAACACCCCCGCACCACCGCTCCTGGTGCGCGGCCGAGAAGCTCGAAACCTTCGCCCCTGGCACGCCCCAAGTCTTCGGTCTCAACGGCCATCACGGACCCCCGATTCGCGAGGTCGTAATGGCGCAAAAGGCCGGGTTTTCCGTGTTTGGCCTCCCGGCCGGTCACAGGGTCGACGACCACCGTGCGCACCCAAGCGGGACCCGCCTTGAATGGCCGCCGTTTATTTTTATTCACAATATCAAAAAGGGTCGTGTCATAAAATTGGCTTGAAAGTTCGGTCATCCCGTATTCGCTCACGCAGTGCGTCGGCTTGATGCCGAGCCTGCCGGCGCAGGCGCGGTACAGCGCGGCTTTGGACACTTCTTTCGTGCGGCCCTTGAATCCGCCCGTCTCCATGAGACGGCTTCCCTCAGGCAGCTTGAGCTTCATGTTTCGAGCGGCCAGCCTATCAAGAAATGCCTTGAGCGCGAACGCCGTCGAGAGCAGCATGACCTTCCTGCGGCAACCGCCTAGATCCCGGACAAGCGCCTCAAAAAGCAGCGTTTCCCCTTTCACATAAAACTTGCCGCGCGGGTTCGAAAATTTATGATTGACGACGCCCATCATGTTCGACAGCGACGAATGCGGCGCATCTAGTGGAGACGCCGTGAGGAAAAAGAGCCTGCATCCGGCCGCGTCAGGAAGCATATATTTTTCGAACGATGGAATGAGCGCCGCCTCAGTGAGCTTCAGCGTATCAAAAAAGTGTACCCCTCTGGAGGCATCCGCCGAAGTTCGCCAAAAAGATCGGCGAATCCGTCCGGCGGACGAATCCGCCAACGCTTTGTGGCGGACTCCGGTGGCGGAGGCGCCCTTGACGTCGCGCGTCGTGCCGCTCGTGCGAAAAACTTTCACGGCGTTCTTTTTCGGGTATGAGGTCAGGACGAGTTCTTTAAAACCGGCGGCGGGCATGGCGGGAATATCTTTCCAGGAGGAGAGGATACCGGGCGTGTTCCCCTCCGCGTCGCAGAGCCTGCGGTAAAACAGGTTGCGTTCGTATTGGTGCCGGAACACCTTGAACGCCAGCTCCGCGAAACTTTCTTCCGGGGCCGGCTGCGTGCGGTGCGCGGCGATGAACTTCAGGATCTCCGCGTCGAGCGTCCTCGCCGCGGCATCCATTATAACTGGGCCCCCATCGCCTCGGCTTTGGCCTGGAGCTCAAGCCACTCCTGCTCTTCTTTTTCGATGAGCTTGGCGAGTTCTTCGTAGCGCGCGTAGCGTTCCTGCGACCATTGGTCCGGGTGGGCCATGAAATCGTTGTGGATCACCTCGCGCTCTTCTTTGTAAGCGCGCACGTTCTCTTCGGACTTCTTGAGCCGCGACGCGATCTTTCTTTTTTCGGATTCCAGCTCTTTCTTCAGCTCCCAGTCGGATTTGGTCTGCTTTTCGACCCTTGCCCCGGACTCCTGAGCGCCGCTGCCGCTCTCTTCCTGGACGCGCATTTCCATCGAATAAACGTAATCTTCGTACGTCCCCGGATAGCGGCGCACCGAACCGTTCTGGACTTCGACGATGTCGGTCGCGACGAGGTTCACGAACGTACGGTCGTGGCTGATAAAGAAGATCGTTCCGTGGAATCTCTTGAGCGCGCCGCCGAGCGCTTCGACGGTCTCGAAATCCAAATGGTTCGGCGGCTCGTCGAGAAGAAGCGCCTGGCTCTTCGTCAGGAGAAGCCCCGCCAAAAGAAGACGCGCGCGCTCGCCGCCGGAGAGCACTTTTACCTGTTTCCGGACATCGTCGCCCTTAAAAAGAAAGCTTCCCGCGAGATTCAAGATCTCCTGCCGGCCGATGTCGGGCGCGGCCACGGACGACAGATGGCCGAACACGTCATGCTCGGGATGCAGCGAGGTGAAGACGTGCTGCGCATAATAGGCGATCTTGAGATTGAAACCCCACTTGAACTTCCCGTGTTTCGAAGCAAGGTCGCCCGCGATCGTCCGCATGAACGTGGTCTTTCCCTGGCCGTTGTCGCCGAGGATCGCGACATGGGAACCCTGGTTGATCTCCATGTTGATGCGCGTCGCGATCGTCCGCTCGGGATAGCCGATGGACAGGTCATCGCAGTGCATCGCCACGGCATTGCGCTTATCGACCTGCGGAATGCGGATGTTCGCGTTGGACATCGGATGCGCAATCTCGATCTTCTTGAGGCGCTGGAGCTGTTTCAGTTTCGACTTCGCCTGGCTCGCCTTGGACGCCTTCGCGCGGAACCGGTCGACAAAGAGTTGAAGCTGTTTCTGCTTCGCTTCAACGTTCTTATTCTGACTTTCCGCAAGGCGCACCTGCTCCTCTTTGAATTCCAAATAATCTTCCACACTGCCGGGATAGAGCGCGAGCGCGCCGTTCTCGATCTCCAGCGTCATCTCGCACGTGCGTTTCAAAAATTCACGGTCGTGCGACACGACCAGGAACGCCCCGTCCCAATCGACGAGGAATGTTTCGAGCAGGATCAGCGTCTTCAAATCGAGGTAGTTCGAGGGTTCGTCGAGGATGAGAAAATTGGGCTCCGCAAGCAGCATCGACGAGAGCTTCACGCGCGTGCGGAATCCGCCCGAGAGCTCGCCGATGGGAGTCGTGAGGAGTTCGTTCTTCAGCTGAAAACGGCCAGCCACCTTGCCGCATTGCCATTCCTCCTTGCCGGTGTAGCGCATGAGGAATTGGATCACGGTCTCGTCGAGCGTGTAGGGATCGTGCTGTTCGAGGTAACTCAAACGCAGATCGGCGCTTTTGATGATCTCGCCGCCGTCCGACTCGTCTTCCCCGATGATGATCTTGCAGAGCGTGGATTTCCCCGCGCCGTTGCGGCCGATCATGCCGATCTTCTGCCCTTCACAAAACGACACGGTCGCCTCGTTGAGGATCACGCGATCTCCGTAGGCTTTGTGGATATTGTCGACCTGGATCAATACTTTCATAGATCTCCCGCGGCCGTCGCCGCTTTCACAGGATTAAAGTATCCCATCCGTAGCCTCGGAAACGCGCGGCCTATCGCCGCGACGTGCTCAGCCATTCCGCGCATCGGGGTCTCTTTCCCTTCGAGGCCCAGGTCGCGGAAATACTGGATGGGGTCGTAATTCAAATTCCGCCACTGTACCATGTCGATGTGCTTTTGGGCGATGCATTCTTCAAGCGCCGCGGCCTCCCCTTCGGAGTCGGTGAAGCCCGGCATGGACAGATAATTGATCGAGACGAACCCTCCGCGCGCTTTGGCGGCGTAGATGGAGCGCATGACGTCGTTGAGCGAGTACCCGCGCGGCTGGTAATACAGCGAATAATACGGGTCGCGCACGCTGTTCAAGCTCACACGGATGTTCGTGAGTCCCGCATCGAAGAGCCTCGCGATGAAATCAGGGCGGCCGGCGTTGGTGTTCATGTTGAGCGTGCCCTTCGAAGTGCTCTTGCGTATAAGCTTGAGCGCCTTCTCGATGACGTCCACGCTCAAAGAGGGTTCCCCTTCGCAGCCCTGGCCGAAACTCACGATGGGATCCGGCACGTGCTGAATATGGAAGAGCGCCAGCTCCGCGATCTCTTCGGGTGAAGGCGTAAATTCGATGCGTTTCTGCGTCGACGGGATACGGCCGGCCGGTTGGAGCGAGATGCATCCCTGACACTGCGCGTTGCACACGGGCGATGTCGGGATGGGCGCTTCGAAACGGCCGAGAAAGAAGTTTTTCGCATTGGCGCAGCCGTTCACCGTCGCGCAAACGGCCAGGTGCGGAACGAGACGGTTCTGAGGGAACAGCGTCAGGTAGTTGGCGACGCCGGTGCTCACGGCCATGGGGTCGAGAAAGCGTTCGTCGTGCCTGAAATCAGGGTCCACGCGGAACGCCGTCGCGTAAAAATCCCCTCTCCAAAAGACGCACGCCGCGTACGCAAATAAAGGCAGCATCGCCGCGCCGGACCTTTCGTGATAAGCGGTGCTGTGCGTCAGCGCATAACCGGGCGGGATGAACGCAGCGACCGCGAACGCAGGCCGCCCTTCCTCCGAATACGGATCCGTATCCACTTCAATAAATTCACCGGTATTGGGGTCAAAGCCGACGGCTGAGCGCTGCGGCAGCATGAAAAGCTCGCTCGACGAAGGAAGTTTCACGAGGTTACGCGCTTCCAGACGGAAGAGCCTCCCGGCCTTCATGCCCGTGGCTTCCAGTTCGGGGTGGTCATACACCCGTCCTTTTTCGTCAGCGAAAACCAGACACGGGCTGTTCACCCCGCCCTTGCGCGCAAGGGCGGGGTTCATGGAAGCGGCCACTCAGTTGTAAACATGCCCTCTAGGGTAAGGCTTCACGGCCCCGCCGTCAACGGGGTTAGGGGTGCACTGACCGTCCTTTACTGGAGGGCATGGGACGCGTAGAATGGGGCGCTGGAGGAATCTCATGAAACCCAAACTTTACCAATATGCGGCTTGCCCGTTCTGCTCAAAAGTCGCGAGCATCCTTAAGTACAAAGGCGTGGACTATGACGTCATCGAAGTCCATCCGCTCAACAAAAAAGAGATCGCCTTTTCTACAGATTACCGCGCGGTCCCTATCTACATCGATTCCGCCGGCAAACAGATCAATGATTCGACGGCCATCATGCGCCACATCGACCAGGAATTTCCAGACCGCAAAGCGTTCCGCGGCGATACGGATAAAGAAGAGAAATGGCTCACCTGGTCTGAAGATTTCGTCCAGGGTCTCCCTACGGCCGTCTACGGCGATCTGGCCAGTTCGCTCAAATCCTTCGACTACATCACGAAGGTCGGTAAATTCAACTGGTTCCAACAGCGCATGGTGAAATATTCCGGCGCGCTGGTCATGACGATGGTCGCCAAGAAGATCGCCAAACGCCGCAACATCACGGACCCCGCGGCTTTTCTCAGAATGAAAACGGAAGAGTGGGTGAAGGGGCTTGAAGGACGGGATTATATGGGCGGCAACGAGCCCAACGGCGCGGACCTGGCCGTCTTCGGCATCGCACGCATCGTCGCTCCGCTTTCAGCCGGAAAGATCTTCAGAGAAAACACGGCATTCTGGAATTGGCTGGAACGCGTCTCGAAGAAAACCCATCTTGCGCTGGGAGCGGATTTAAATTAGGGCCTAGGCGTCTCGAAGCAACCACACTTTGGAGAGACAGTTCCGCTTTTTGCTCCGGGACCGCGCCGCACGCTATAGGGGCGCTTAATTACGCTTCAAATACCCCATTCTGCCTGAGCGGCGCACGCCCTGCTCAAAAATCGGAACTGTCTCTCCTTAATAGATAAGGACTCCGGTGCCTATTTTCCCATTGTGCTTAAAAAAATTGCGCGTATTTATTTTGGGGAGTGAGTTCTGATTTTGCGGAGGGCAGTGCGAGCCAGCGCAGAATGGAGTGTTTGAAGTAGGACAAAGCGCCCACGCTGCGCGCGAGCGGTCCCGGAGCGAAATCAGAACTCGCTCCCCTAAAATATGCACGACAGCGTCTTTCTCCACCGCAGAGGGAATGGGTGCCTTACTTCCCTTCTCTCAACCTTCTATTCTCTTCCTTCAGGCGGACATTCTCTTCGCTGAGTTTTTTAAACTCGGCCATCATATGCGCCATGTCGCGCCGCATCTCCTCGGACAACGCCGCGTCTTGCGTGCTTGGCTTGAAAAAAGACCGGATTCCGTCAAAAAAGCCCATCGTTTATAAGTGTCCGATTGCTTCCTGGATGAGCGGATACACCTGCTCGACTTCTTCCTTGGTCATGCGGCCGAGCTTGCTGAAGCGCACCTCGCCCTCGGCGTTTTCCGCCTCACGGGAGATCTGGAGCTTCTTCACGCCGTTGTTGTAAGAATAAACGCTGACTCTGATTTTCGTATCGTCGTTTTCCCAGACCTTTGTCCATAACTGTTTATCGAGTGACGCGTCGTAGGGCATGCGGTTCTCCTTTTTAGGCGATCTTCTTAAGAATACTTTCGAACAGTTTCACGCTCCACAAGATCTCCTTCTCCGAGATCACAAAGGGCGGCGTGATCGACACCACATTGTGGTCCGGTCCTGCCGTAAGAAGGATGACGCCGTGCTTGAGCGCCTCACGGACGAACAGACCCGCCTTCGCGGTGGCCGGTACGGGCAGCGACGGTTTCTTCGTCTTCTTTACGGGGGCGGCCAGAGGATCGACGAATTCAAGTCCGATCATCAGACCCGAACCGCGCACGTCGCCGATCACCGGGTGGTTGAACTTGAGTTTGTGGAGTTCGCGGCGGAAAAGCTCGCCCATTTTCTGCGAGCGGTCGACAAGCTTCTTGGTCTGGATCTCACGGATCACGGCCAGCGCCGCCGCACAGCCGAGCGGATGGCCCAGATACGTGCTCGTGTGGATGGCGTCGCCGGTCGAAGCTCCCCACGAATGCATGATCTTCGCCGAACCGATGCACGCCGATAGCGGCAGTCCGCCCGCCATCCCCTTACCGACGCACAAAAGATCGGGAACGACGCCGCTTTTTTCGACGGCAAAAAGACTCCCTGTGCGTCCAAATCCCGTGAACACCTCGTCGGCGATGAGGACGATCCCGTGTTTATCACAAAACTCGCGGAGACTTTTTAGAAAATTGGGCGGCGGCACCTGCACGCCTCCGCGGCCCTGGATCGGTTCGATGAGCACAGCGCCGATCGGGCCCGAACGCCTCGCCTTTTTCACGATGGATTCGACGGCCTTGAGCGAGACCTCGACGGCTTTGTTGCCGTAGAGCCGCGCGTCCGGGAATGGCGCGAAGTAGGCGTGTTTGCCGAGCTGCTTGAGAAAAGGCTTCCTGAAGTCGTCGCGATGCGTGACGTGGAGCGTGCCGTACGTGAGACCGTGGTACGCGCCGGTGAAAGCGATGACGCCGATCTTCTTCGTGTGCATGACGGCGGTTTTCAGGGCCGTCTCGACGGCCTCTGCGCCCGTGGAGGAAAAGATCGTCTGGCTTAAGTTTCCCGGCGTGATCTCCGCAAGAAGCTGCATCAGCGCGACCTTGCCTTCATTGGGGTGGACGTCGCCCATGCCGTGGATCATCTTCCCCGCCTGTTTGCGCACGGCCTCGACCACGGCCTTCGACGAATGCCCGACGCCCATCACGCCGAAGAAGCTCGTCAGATCCAGATAACGGCTGCCGTCCAGGTCCCAAACGTTGGCGCCCTGCGCGCGGTCAAAAAATACGGGAAAACCGTCGCCTACATACGTGATCTGCGGACATTCGTAGCGCTTGAGCGATTCGGTCAGTTTTAGGGAATGAGGACCTGGAAGACTCTTCGTGCGGATCTTGGGAAGCTGGTTGGAAGGAAGCTCTTCCGTCTTTTTCTTTTTATTGAAGAATGGAAAAATGCCCCTTACCAACTTTTCTTCGTCTCGACGGTTTCGTGGTGCGCTTCGAGCCAACGTTCGGCGTCGAGCGCGGCCATGCAGCCCGAACCGGCAGCCGTGACGGCTTGGCGGTACTTGAAATCCTGGACATCGCCGCAGGCGAACACGCCCTCGACGCTCGTGTAAGTGCCGTCATGGACCTTGATGTAACCCTTGGGGTCGAGCTCGATCTGTCCCTTGAAGACTTCGGAATTGGGGGTGTGGCCGATGGCCATGAAGACGCCGTCGCACTTCTTCTCGGAAAGCGCGCCCGTCTTGAGATTCTTGAGAACGACGCCGGTCACCTTCTTTTGCGCGGGATCCTTGATCTCAACGATCGTAGAATCCCAGATAAAGCCCATCTTGGGATTCGAGTGCGCGCGTTCCTGCATGATCTTGGATGCGCGCAAAGCATCGCGGCGGTGCACCAGGGTGACCTTCGACGCGAACTTCGTGAGAAACGTGGCCTCTTCAAGCGCGGAATCTCCCCCGCCGACAACAAGCACTTCCTTATTCTTGAAGAAAAACCCGTCGCACGTCGCGCACGCCGACACGCCGAAACCCTGGAGCGCTTTCTCGGAAGGGATCCCGAGCCAATTGGCGGAAGCGCCGGTCGAAATGATGACCGAGTGCGCGAAATAGTCCTGATCCTCCGACGTCACCTTGAAGGGCCGTTTGGAAAGATCCACCGCACTCACGTCCTGGCGGATGAGTTGAGTGTTAAAGCGCTCCGCCTGCTTGCGGAAAAGATCCATCATCTCGGGGCCTTGGATGCCGTGCGGGAAACCCGGAAAATTCTCGACTTCCGTCGTGAGCATGAGCTGGCCGCCGGGCTGGCCGCCCTTCACGAGGCCTTCGAAAAGAACGGGTTTAAGGTTGGCGCGCGCAGCATAGATCGCCGCCGTAAAACCTGCGGGACCGGAGCCGATAATGATGAGATTGTGGGCGGCGTGAATAAGTTCAGGCTCCGTCGTTACCGATGGCCTCGACGGGGCAGCCTTCCTTCGCTTCCTTGCACAACGCCTCTTCTTCGGGCGTCGTGGGCTGTTTCTTCACAAAGGAATAACCGCCGCTCTGGTTCCTGTCAAAATTGGACGGTGCCGTCTGACGGCACAGATCGCAGTCGATGCACTGGGTGTCGACGTAAAAAGCACCGCCTGCGTTGTCGGGATACTTGTTTGCTTTGTCGGCCATTGTTTCCTCCTGGAATTAAGAATACCAATAAACGTGAAACCTGTCAATTGAACGGCTTACGGCAGATCTGAAAATCCCATCAAATACGTGTCGACGGCCTTGGCGGCGCCGCGTCCCTCGTTGATCGCCCATACGATCAGGCTCTGCCCGCGGCGCATATCCCCCGCCGCAAAGACGCCCTTGACGTTCGTGGCGTATTTTCCGAATTCAGCCTTGGCGTTGGAACGCCCGTCGCGTTCGACGCCGAGCCCGGCAAGGATCGTGTCCTCGGGGCCCAGGAAACCCATCGCCAGAAGAACCAGCTGAGCCGGCAGGACCTTTTCGGTCCCCGGAATTTCTTGAGGGCCAAAACGGCCGCTTGCATCCTTCGCCCATTCGACGCCGACGATATGGACTTCCTTCAGCTTACCTTCGGCGTCGCCCACGAATTTCTTCGCGGTGACAAGATACTTGCGCGGATCGGAACCAAATTTGGCGGCCGCCTCTTCCTGGCCGTAATCCATCTTGTAAACCTTGGGCCACTGAGGCCAGGGGTTATCGGAGGCGCGCTGCAGGGGCGGCTTCGGAAGGATCTCGAGCTGAACAAGGCTCTTGCAGCCATGGCGGAGCGAAGTGCCGACACAGTCGGTGCCCGTGTCTCCTCCGCCGATGACGACCATGTCCTTGCCTTCAGCTGAAATGAAATCAGCGCCCTTTTTACCGTCGAGCAAGTTCTTCGTATTCGCCTGGAGGAATTCCATTGCAAAATGGACGCCTTTCAACGCGCGTCCATCGATGGGCAGATCACGCGGCTTCGTGGCGCCGCCGCAAAGAACAGAAGCGTCGAATTCTTTGACGATCTTTTCAGCCGGATAATTCTTTCCGACCTCGGTGTTCGTGAGAAACTTCACGCCTTCGGCGGCCAAGAGGTCCACGCGGCGCTGGACGACCTTTTTGTCGAGTTTGGGGTTCGGGATGCCGTACATGAGGAGACCGCCGACCCTGTCGGCGCGCTCGAACACGGTCACCGAGTGCCCGGCTTTATTGAGCTGGGCGGCGGCGGCGAGTCCCGCGGGCCCCGAACCGACGACGGCGACTTTCTTGCCCGTACGAACGGCAGGAGGCTCAGACTTCACCCATCCCTCTTCGAAACCTTTGTCGATGATGGCGCATTCGATGTTCTTGATGGTGACGGGGGGGTCGTTGATGCCGAGCACGCATGAGCCCTCACAGGGCGCCGGGCAAACACGGCCCGTGAATTCCGGAAAATTGTTCGTCATGCTGAGGCGGTCGAGCGCTTCGCGCCACAACCCGCGGTAAACCAGATCGTTCCACTCAGGGATCAGGTTGTTGACCGGACATCCGGAAGCCATGCCGGCCAGGAGCGTCCCCGTGTGGCAGAACGGAACGCCGCAGTCCATACAGCGCGCGCCCTGGTCGTGAAGCTTTTTCTCGGGCATGTGCTCATGGAATTCGTTCCAGTGCTTGAGGCGCTCGAGAGGAGCGGCATCAGCCGGAAGTTCACGCTGGATCTCCTTAAAACCGGTAGGTTTGCCCATGGCGCTGCCTCAGTTTCCTCCGACGCGAGCAAGGTTGTGCGCGTTTTCTTCGAATGCGGCCATGATGGCCTGTTCACCGGTAAGACCCGCGCTCTTAACGCGTTCGAGCGACTGGAGCACCCGCTGATAATCTTTCGGGATGATACGAACGAATTTCGGAAGCATCTCATCCCAGTGCTTGAGGACATTCTCAGCGACCTTGGATCCCGTGTGGCGCGCGTGGCGTTCGACCATCGCTTTGAGCTCCCCGGCCTCGGCTTTATCAAGGACGGGGCCGAGTTCGACCATCTGCTGGTTGCAATTAGAGACGAACACTCCGGCGGTGTCGAGAACGTACGCGAGACCGCCCGACATACCGGCCGCAAAATTGCGCCCGGTGGGCCCGAGCACGACGACGCGGCCGCCGGTCATGTACTCGCAGCCGTGGTCACCGACAGACTCGACGACGGCGTTCACGCCGCTGTTGCGCACGCAAAAACGCTCGCCGGCCATGCCGCGCACGTAAGCTTCGCCGCTGGTCGCGCCGTAAAAAGCGACGTTGCCGATGATGATGTTGTCTTCGGACTTGAACGTCGACTGAGCCGGCGGATACACGATGATCTTTCCGCCGGAAAGGCCTTTACCCACATAGTCGTTGGCATCGCCCTCGAGCTCGATCGTGATGCCCTTCGGAACGAAAGCGCCGAGGCTCTGCCCTGCCGAACCCTTGAATTTGAGATGGATCGTATCATCCTGGAGCCCGTCAGGATAACGGCGCGTGACCTCGCTCCCGAGGATCGTCCCGACGACGCGGTTGACGTTCATGATAGGGAGTTCAACTTTCACTTTTTGTTTCTTCGAAAGAGCCGGTTCACAAAGTTTGAGGAGCGTCGTGTTGTCGAGCGCTTGATCAAGACCGTGATCCTGTTGGATCTGCTGATAGCGGCCGACGCCTTCGGGGACCTCAGGCTGGTAAAGCAGCTTCGAGAAATCGAGCCCCTTGGCCTTCCAATGCTCCACGGCCTTCCTGGCTTCGATCCGGTCCGTGCGGCCGACCATTTCGTTGAGGGAACGGAAGCCGAGCTCGGCCATGAGCTCGCGCACTTCCTGAGCGATGAAACGCATGAAGTTGACCGCGTGCGACGGATCGCCGGCGAATTTCTTGCGCAGCTCGGGGTCCTGCGTTGCAACGCCGACCGGGCACGTGTTGAGATGGCATACGCGCATCATGATGCATCCGAGCGAAACCAGGGGCGCGGTCGCAAAACCGAACTCCTCGGCGCCCAGAAGCGCGGCGACGACGACGTCACGTCCGGTCTTGAGCTGCCCGTCCGTTTCGACGGCGATGCGGCTGCGGAGATTGTTGAGGACAAGCGTCTGGTGGGTCTCGGCGAGGCCGAGTTCCCAGGGGATGCCCGCATGTTTGATGCTGGACAGCGGCGACGCGCCCGTGCCGCCGTCAAAACCCGAAATAAGGACCACGTCCGCGTGGGCTTTGGCGACACCGGCGGCGACCGTACCGACACCGACTTCGGCCACGAGCTTCACGCTGATACGCGCCTTGGTGTTGGCATTCTTCAGATCATGGATGAGCTCCGCAAGGTCCTCGATGGAATAGATGTCGTGATGCGGCGGCGGCGAAATAAGACCGACGCCCGGCGTCGAAAGACGCACTTTGGCGATCCAGGGATAGACCTTGGCTCCCGGCAGCTGTCCGCCTTCGCCGGGCTTGGCGCCTTGCGCCATCTTGATCTGGATCTCGCGCGCGTTGACCAGATAACGGCTCGTCACACCGAAACGGCCCGACGCCACCTGCTTGATGGCGCTGTTCTTCGAGTCGCCGTTCGGTTCGGGCGCAAAACGCGCGGGGTCCTCCCCGCCTTCTCCCGTGTTCGACTTTCCGCCGAGGCGGTTCATCGCGATGGCCAGCGTCTCGTGCGCCTCTTTCGAGATCGAGCCGTACGACATGGCGCCGGTCTTGAAACGCTTCACGATCGACTCGACCGGCTCCACTTCCTCGATGGGAACGGATGTTCCGGGTTTGAAGCCGAACAGTCCGCGGAGCGTGCAATAATTTTTATCCTGGACGTCCACCGCCTTCGAGTATTCCTTGAACACCTTGTAGTCGTTGGACCGCACGGCCTGTTGGAGCTTGTGAACCGTCTCGGGATTAAAAAGATGGTATTCGCCGTTGCTGCGCCACTGATACTGGCCGCCGGTCTCCAGTGCGGCGCCGTTGACCTGCCGGTCAGGGAACGCATGGCGGTGGCGGCGGCGCACTTCCTCCGCGAGCGAGTCCATGCCGATGCCCTGGAGGCGCGACGGCGTCCAGGTGAAATAGCGCGCGATGACCGCGTCGCTTAAGCCGATGGCCTCGAAGATCTGCGCGCCGCGGTAGCTCTGGATCGTCGAGATACCCATTTTGGCCATCGTCTTGACGATGCCCTTGGCGACGGCTTTCGAATAATTCTTCACGGCGGTCTTATGGTCGATATCTTTCAAGATCCCCTGCCGGATCAAGTCATCGAGCGTCTCGAACGCAAGATACGGATTGACCGCCCCGACGCCGTAACCGATGAGCAGCGCATAATGATGGATCTCGCGCGGCTCGCCGGACTCAAGCACGAGACCCACGCGCGTGCGTGTGCCCTCGCGGATAAGGTGATGGTGGACGCCCGACACGGCCAGAAGCGCGGGGATCGCGGCCTTCTCGCGGCTGACACCGCGGTCGGATAGGATGATGAAGTTACAGCCGCTCCGGATGGCCTCATCCACTTTCTTGTAAATATCCTCCAGTGTGCTCTCGAGCGCCTTTCCGCCACAAGACGCGGCGGATCCGCCAGGCTCTGTGGCGGAGGCGCCGCCGTCCACATCGTAAAGGATGGGGATCGTCGTCGCCCTGAAATCAGGGCTCTGGATATGGCGCAACTTCTCAAATTCTTCGTTTGTAAGGATCGGGCTCTTGAGTTTGACCTGCCTGCAGCTGGCAGGCTCAGGATTGAGAAGGTTCCTTTCGGGGCCGATCGTCGTTTCGCTCGAAGTGACGATCTCCTCGCGGATGGAATCGATCGGCGGGTTCGTGACCTGCGCGAAAAGCTGCTTGAAATAGTTGTACAAAAGCTGCGGCTTATCCGAGAGCACGGCAAGCGGCGTGTCCGTGCCCATCGAGCCGACGGGTTCGACGCCCAACTGTCCCATCGGAGCCATGAGGATACGCAGATCCTCGAACGTGTACCCGAAAGCCTGCTGACGCAGAAGCACCGTCTTGTGGTCCGGCTCATGCACGTGCGGCGCTTCGGGCAGCTTTTCGAGGGGCACAAGATTCTCGTCGAGCCACTTGCGGTATGGGCGTTCGCCGGCGACCTTGCTCTTGATCTCTTCGTCGGCGACGATGCGCCCTTCTTTCGTATCGACAAGGAACATGCGTCCGGGCTGAAGCCGGCCCTTCGAAAGCACGCGGTCCGCAGGCACGTCGAGCACACCGACTTCGGACGCCATGATGACCAGGTCGTCCTTGGTCACGTAATACCGCGAAGGCCTCAGGCCGTTCCTGTCGAGCGTGGCGCCGATCTGCACGCCGTCGGTGAATACGATCGAGGCCGGGCCGTCCCACGGCTCCATCAGGCTCGAATGGTATTCGTAAAAAGCTTTTTTGTCGTCAGACATCGTCTCGTGGTTGGACCACGGCTCGGGGATCATCATCATCATCGCATGCGGCAGCGAACGGCCGCCGAGGACGAGGAATTCAAGACAGTTGTCGAACATCGCCGAGTCGCTGCCGTCCTCGCAGATGACGGGCAGCGCCTTCTTGATGTCGGCGCCGAAAAGTTCGGATTCGCACAGCGCCTGGCGCGTGTGCATCCAGTTGACATTGCCGCGCAGCGTATTGATCTCGCCGTTGTGGGCGATGAAGCGGTTGGGATGTGCGCGCTCCCAGCTCGGGAACGTGTTCGTAGAAAAGCGGGAATGAACGAGCGCCAAGGCCGATACCATCGACGCGTCGCAAAGGTCCGGGAAGAATTCTTCCACCTGCTCGGACATGAGCATTCCTTTATAGACAAGCGTCCTGGCGGAAAAACTCGCGATGTAGAAATAGGAGCCGCCTTTGACATTGCCGTATCGGATGGTGTTCTCGGCACGGCGGCGGATAATATAAAGTTTCCGCTCGAAAACAAGCTCGTCCCCGTTTCCGCCCGAGACGGAGAGCGCCGGATTTCGGCGCACGAACGCCTGGCGGACGAACGGCTGTGAGGCCACAGCGGCGGGCCCCAGCGTCCTGTTGACGGTCGGGACGGTGCGCCAGCCCAGGAATTCATGATGTTCTTCTTTGACGATGCCTTCGAAGATCTTCTCACAGGCCGCGCGCTCGGCAGGGTCGGGAGGAAGCGAGACCATCCCCACGCCGTATTCGCCTTCGCCCGGCAGATCGAACCCCGCTTCCTTACACACCTTCTTCAGGAAAGCGTGAGGGACCTGGAGAAGGACACCCGCGCCGTCGCCGGTGTTGGCTTCACAGCCGCAGGCGCCGCGGTGGCGGAGATTGACGAGAACCGTGAGAGCCTGCTTCACGATATCGTGCGATTTCCGGCCTTTGATGCTCGCGACAAAACCTACACCGCAGTTTTCTTTCTCGTTGGCGGGGTCGTAAAGTCCCTGTTTCGGAGGATAGCCGTGAGGTTTCATAGGATTGATTTCGGAGTCTTTATGCATAAATTTTAAAATCAGTACAGTATAAGACCGCGAAAGGTTGATTTCAAGGGGAAAAAGCGGGTTTAGACCTTAAGGACGATCTTGCCGAAATTCTGGCGGCTTTCCATGCGGCGATGAGCGTCGGCGGCTTCTTTTAAGGGAAACACCTGGTCGATGGTGGGCTGCAGAAAACCCTTTTCAGCCATGTCGAGGACCTTATGGAGTTCGGCGAGGCTTCCCATATAGGAACCGATGATGGAAAGTTGTTTGGAATAGAAATAACGGATATCGATCTCGGCCTTGGGGCCCGACGTCCCGCCGCACGTCACAAGCCGCCCGCCGCGCACGAGCGACGTCAGGCTCCCCTTCCAGGTTTCGGGACCGATGTGCTCGAACACCACATCGACGCCGCGGCCGCCCGTGAGACGCTTGATTTCCTCGGTAAAATCTTTGGTTTTATACAGGATCACTTCGTCCGCCCCGAGCTTTTTGGCGCGCGACACTTTTTTGAAATCACCCACCGTCGTGTAAACGGTCGCGCCGAGACGCTTGGCGATCTGTATGGCAAAACTGCCGATCCCGGAACCTCCCGCATGGATCAGAACGGTCTCGCCGGGTTTGAGACCGGCGCGCGTGACAAGCATGTGGTAAGCCGTCAGTCCCGAAAGCGGGATCGAGGCCCATTCCTCATCAGTGAATTTATCGGACACAGGGATCACGAAACGCTCGTGAACGGCGACCTTCTCGGCATAACCGCCGTTTGACTGAAGGCCGAGGATCTGAAAATCGGGCGAGAAACTGTCACGGGCCTCAAGGAGTTCGGGCGCGTGAGGCGGCAGCTGTCCGGGAGACACGATCACGCGGTCGCCTTTCTTGAGACGCTTCACGCCTTTCCCCACTTCAAGCACGACGCCGCAGACATCGGAACCGGGGATGTGCGGCAGCGGGAGCGTGACGTTCGGAAGGCCCTGGCGGACCCAAATGTCGAGGTGATTGAGCGCACAGGCTTTCACGCCGATCAGAACATCCGTCGGCGTCACCACGGGATCCTTGAATTCACCGTACTTCAGGACCTCAGGACCGCCATGGGCTTCAAAAAAAACTGCATTCATGGTTTTTGAACGTACCCTTTGAGAAGACGGACAAAAAGGCGCACGCCGATGCCCGTCGAGCCGACCGCGGCGAGCGGCTGGGCGCTGTCGGCCCACGCGGTGCCCGCGATGTCCAGATGCGCCCAAGGGGAATGGCCGCCGAACTCCTTGAGGAACATGCCGGCCGTGATCGTGCCGGCATTGCGCTTGGAGATGTTCTGGATGTCTCCGTACGTGGCCCGGATCAATTCGGCATACTCTTCCCAGAGCGGAAGCTCCCAGCAGCGCTCCCCCGAAGCGTCACCGGCGTCGAGGATGCGCTTAACAAGTTCACGGTCGGTGCCCATGAGACCACTGGCGATGTTGCCCAACGCGGCCGCGCACGCGCCGGTCAGCGTCGCGATGTCGACGAGAACTTTCGGTTTATAGCGCTCGGCGTACGCGAGCGCATCGGCGAGGACCAGACGGCCTTCGGCGTCCGTGTTGAGGACTTCGACCGTCTTGCCGTTCATGATGCGGATGATATCGCCCGGGCGCTGCGCCTTCGAACCGGGCATGTTTTCGACGACAGGCGCAATGCCGACGACCGGAACCGGAAGCTTGAGCAAGGCGACGGTCCGCATCGTGCCGATGACCGCGGCGGCGCCGCACATATCGAATTTCATTTTATCCATGTCACCCGAAGGCTTGATGGAAATGCCGCCGGTGTCGAACGTCACTCCCTTGCCGACGAGCACGACGGGCTTCACGCCCTTGGTGACGCGGTGCTCGAGCACGATGAGTCGGGGCGGGAACGAACTGCCCTGCGAGACACCGAGGATGCCGCCCATTTTGAGGCGTTTGATCTCGGCCAGGCCAAGCACGGTGCATTTCAAGCCCGTCTGGCGCGCCATTTCTTGAGCGGCCTGTGCCAGACGCACGGGCGTCATCACGTTGGCGGGTTCATTGGCGATGCTGCGCGCAAAAAGGACCCCGTCGCTCAAGATCTCCGCTTCGGCGATCGCGCCGCCAAGCCGTGCGGGATCCCCCGCCGACGCGAGCTCGAACTCGGCGACTTCCTTCGACTCGTCGCGTTTGGATTTATACTTGTCGAACTTGTAATCGGAAAGCCGCGCGCCCTCGACGGCCGCACCGGCCGCCTCTTCAAGCGAGAAGACTCCTTTGACAGAGTCCAGTTCCAGACGCACGGTTTCATTGCAGAATGCTTTCGCCTGCGTCAGAAGACGGGCCGACGCGCGGCGGAGCTTCTCGAGCGTGTATTTTTCGCGTTTGCCGAGGCCGATCAGAAAAATGGCTCCCGCACCCGGGGTGACGACAGGGATGAAAAAAGATTCGTTCGCTTTCCCGGAGAATTTTTTTCCGGCGATCGCCTTCGAAAGCTTGTCTTTGGAGATCTTGTCGAGCGTGAGCGACCCGTCCAACCAGCCGCCGGATCCCTCGAACGCTCCGACACCGAGAAGATCGACGCCCTTGGCGCCGTGGGGGCGCACTCCGCGGATCTTCATTCGCCCACTCGCTTCTTACCGGCGCCGAGTTCAACGCGGACCCTCATGGAGCCGTTCTTGGAACGAGGCATGCTTCCGACGAGGTCGAGCACTGTTTCGCGCGAAATACTGCGCGGGAAATCGAGCTTGATGGAAAATTCGTGGGTGATCTTCACGCCGCGCCGCTTGAGCGCCACGAGGATGCGGCTGAACTCTTTAGCGCCGTCGAGAGAATCCCCTTTGAGGTGAAGCTCAAGGCTTTTGACGGGCTTCGTGCCCTTCAAGCGGTTCTCGACATCACTCTTGACCTGCGACGGCAGAAGGAAGCTTTCGCTTTCGAAAAAATCAGTCATCGGATCTCCTTGGAAGGGATGATTATAATACGAATGAAAGCGGCGGGGCAATAAAAACGAGCGGCCGGGTTACGTGTGAAGCGGCTCCTCATTGAGCAGAGGGGTCATCTCTCCGGCTTCCTTGTAGCCGAGCTTCTTCAGAAAATTGCGGATCAGCTCCTCTTCCACTTGCGTGCAATGGTCGTGCTCCATCGTCGTGCAGGCTATCTGGCCGCCGGCGATCATGCCGTGGCCGCCCGCCGTGCCTTTCTTACCGATGAGACGCCGGAGAAACTGCCCGGCCCGGCCCTTGATGTTGGTCGTGCGGACCGAGACGACGATCTTCCCGTTGAAACGGCCGAGGCAGATCGCCCACGTCATGCGCTCAAGACGCAGCATAAAATCCGCGACGAACGGCACGAAGTCCGGGTTTGAGATCTCGCCGAGAGAGCTCGCGACGGCGTTCTTGTAAACAAAGCTGTGGTGAAGCGCGCGGTTGAGCGTCATGAAATAATCGCGCGACAACCGCGGGTGCGCGATGCAGGCGAGCTGTTTCTTGTTGCTCAGGGGAAAGAGCGCCAAATAAGCGGCGAGGTCGTTCTCCCCCGCCTCACGCCCCAGATCTTGAGTCTCGGAACTGATGCCGTAAGAAAGCGCAGTCGCCAGGCTCGCGGGGATCTCGAGGCCGCTGGCCAAAAGATACTCGGTCAGCATCGTCGCCGTCGCGCCATAATCCGTACGGATATCCATGAAGTCAGCCTTCGTGGTCTCGCGCAGCGGGTGATGGTCGATGATGATGGCGGGCTTGCGGTTCTTGGGAAACGCGTTGTTTCCGGTCCGCGGCTGCATGTCGACGAGCGCGAATTCGGTGCCCGGTTTGAAATCCTTATCGGAAAGCAGCTTCACCTTGAGTCCGAGCACACGGATCAGAGCGCGATTCTCGGCGCGGCCGACGATCCCGGTGTAACGCACGACCGCCGGGACCTTGAAGCGGTTTTCTACGATGTACGCCAAAGCGACGGCGCATGAAATGCAGTCGGGGTCCGGATGGTCATGCGTCAAAATGACGAGCCGCTTGGCGCTCTTGAGCGCCTCGGCCATTTTCTCGAAACACGGTTGGAGTTCTTCGAATGTCCTCAGCACGCGGTCAGTAGCGCGCGACGGACGAGTCGACGTCCTGTGACCACGCGTCGATGCCGCCCGCGAGGTTTTTGACTTTTTTAAAACCGATCTTCTGCAAAAGGTCGCACGCCTTGGCGCTGCGCCCGCCAAAATGGCAGTTCACGACGATCTCGTCGGCTGAATCGAGCTCGCTCACGCGCTCGGCGACCGTGCCCAGCGGGATGAGCTTCGCGCCGGGAATGCGGCAGATATCCCATTCGTTGGGCTCACGCACGTCGATGAGCGTGAATTTTTCCTTACGGTCCATCTTGGCTTTCAATTCCTTTGCGCTGATCTCCTGGATCGCCACGCCCGCCCCGTTGGTTTTGGCTTCCTGACCGCGCGTGATGCCGCAAAACGCGTCATAGTCGACAAGCTCTGTAATGGTCGGATCTTCGCCGCACACGGGACATTTCGGATTTTTGCGGAACTTCACTTCACGAAACGTCATTTTGAGCGCGTCGTACAGCATCAGGCGCCCGATGAGGGGCTCGCCTTTGCCGAGCACTAGCTTGACGACCTCGGTCGCCTGGATCACGCCGATGACGCCGGGGAGAATGCCGAGCACGCCGCCTTCTGCGCAACTGGGCACCATGCCGGGCGGAGGGGGTTCCGCGAAAAGACAGCGGTAGCAGGGGCCCTTGCCCGGATAAAAAACCGTCGCCTGCCCGTCAAAACGGAAGATGCTGCCGTAGACAAAAGGTTTCTTGGCGAACACGCACGCGTCGTTGACCAGATAACGCGTCTGAAAATTGTCCGTTCCGTCGAGGACCATGTCGTAGTCCTTGAGGATCCGTCCGATATTCTCCTTGGTCAACATCTCGTTGTACGTTTCGATGTGGATGAGCGGGTTGATCTCGAGCATGCGCTCTTTGGCGGATTCGACCTTGGGTCTACCGACGCTCCGGGTGCTATGGATGATCTGGCGCTGAAGGTTTGAAAAATCCACCACGTCGAAATCGACGAGACCGATCGTGCCGATCCCCGCCGCGGCCAGGTAAAGCGCGGCCGGTGAGCCGAGGCCCCCGGTGCCGATCATGAGAACCTTCGCGGCTTTCAATTTTTCCTGACCCTGCACACCCACCTCAGGCATGATCAGGTGGCGGCTGTATCTTAATATTTCGTCTTGGGTTAGGCCCATTGGCGTCCTTTTAGAGTGCTTCGTTTTTCCAGGTAAGCGGGTATTTTACCATAAACCACCCCATGTGTCATGACGGTGCTGGGAGGCCGGGTTGACGCCTGCGGTAAACAGCCCCGATAACCCGCCCATCGACACGAATGGTATAAAACGGGTCTTCAGCATAGGGTTTATCAAGGTCATAGACCTGCAGCACGTAGTCAGCGGACCCCGCCTCAGACGCGACCGTCAACCGTTCGCGTATGCCGGCGGGGAGCGACTCGATCTGCTCGGCGGGATGATCGGCCATCGAGAAATAGACGCGGATGTTCTTCCGGCGGTCGTGCGCCGCGATGTATTCAAGAAGCTGGCGGTGAGACAGCATCCAATAATCGACGGCCCGCTCTGCCGGACGAACGGCGACCGGGCGCATGAGGGCGTTGAAATAGGCGTATTCGTACGGATGGTTACGCACGATGAACAGGAGCGCGCCGCCTAGTCCTGCGGCGGCCAATCCCGTCACCGCCGCCCGCGTCAGACGCCGCATCCAGGGGATGCGAATGCTTGCGGCAGCGCGGCGTGTCCCGTCGAAACCAAAAACACACACGACGACGAACATCGGATACACAAAATAATGGTGTCGCCATCCATTGAAAAGCGTCGTCCCTAGGACCGCGGCGGCGGCGATAGGCGCTAAGAAAAGCGCAAGCGCCAGCTCCGTTTCGTCGAGCCCCGGCGGCTTGTCACCGCGTGTGCGCGACACGCTGATCGCAGCTACACCGGCGGCGAAGAAGGCGATAGTGACCTCAGGCGTCGTCACCATGAGCCACAAAAGCGTGTATTCCGGGCCGGGTTTCCATCCGGGCATAACCCCGCTGAAAACACCGCCGCGCACCCCCTCGAGAAAATGCGGCCAGGGATCATGCCAGAGATAAGGCCAAAAAAACACCATGAGCGCTGCGAATGCAGCCGCGTAAAACGCAACCACGCGCGCCGTGCGGCCTCTTTCTCGCGGCCGTCCCACGAACGCCATCGCGCCCGCGAGCAGCGTCATGGCCGGCACGATGAGACCGGCGGCCCTCGTCGCGACGAGCATCGCACATGTAAGCGCGTGCCAAAACGCGGACGCAACGCTTCCGCGGCTTCGCAGTTCAAGCAGCGTGCAGAACGCGAAAATATAAAACGAAAGAAACGCCAGGTCCACGGTATTGTAAAAAGAGTCCGCGAAGATCCTGGGGTGCAGCACCAGAAGCGCGGCGCCCAGAAGCCCGAGCGCATGATCACGAAATACGCGCGCGAGCGTACGATAAAAAACGAGGACCGCGGTAAAAAAGAGAAGAAAATTCGAGGCATGGCGCATGAGAAGAAGGCCCCGCTCACTCGCCCCCGGAAGAAATACCTTACGCGCGAAATAAAGCACGAGCTCCCAGAAGGGCCCATGGCACAAATTGTGCGAAATACCGTTTGTCCTATCGGCGAAGAACGGCTTTTCGTTGAGGAGCACGCCCTCATTCTCCGGCAGCTGACCCGTACGCCATGCGGTCTCGACGTAGGAACCCCAGATGGCGGAGAATTGCCGGTTGTTGTACTCGTCCCAATGCGGGCCGTAATCGCCAAAAAAACGCAGTCCCGCCAAAAAGGTGACGCCGAAAAAAAGGATCGCCGGGCGCCAGAACAACGGCTCGGATTTCATCGAGGATCGTAGACTCCGGCGACGGTATTCACAAGCTCCCAAAGAAAAACAAAAAGTCCCGGGACCGTCACCTTCGTCGGGACGGGGCCGGCAGCCGGATACCTGCGGATAACCGGGATCTCCGCGATCCGGAATCCCAGCTTGGCCGCGCGGTAAATAAAATAGTGCTGGAGATTGAACTTCACAAAGACCGCGCGTACCGGCTGAACACGTTCGTCCCTCAGGAAGCGGCTGCTCATCGCGCGAAAAGCGATGGTCGGATCGGTGTACCACCGGCGGCAGCCCAGCCACAGGATGGGAGGCGCCACAAAACGTATAGAAATGTAACGCAAGAGCGGCGTGTTGCTGTGAACACCACCTTTCATGAAACGCGACCCCTGCGCGAGGTCGTAGCCCTGGCCGAGTTTCTCGAGGAACAGGGGCAGCGCTTCCACGCCGTCCTTGCCATTTCCATCGATGGTGACGACCCCTTCGTAGCCTTCTTCAAGGGCGAAAGCGATACCCGCACGTGTCGCTGTTGAAAGCCCGCTCTCGTCCGTGACAAGGAGCGCGCGGACCCCCATGCTGCGAAGGAAGGCTTCGTCCGTCGATCCGTCCGTGCTGCGCTTGTCGGCGATGACGATGTCGGCCAGAGGCGCCCGCTCACGCATCCGCGCGAGCTGCCCCTTGAGCCGCTCGCCTTCGTTCATCACGACGACGACGATACAACATGGAGTGCGCTTGGGAGCGAAAACGTGCCTCTCGAACACCGGAGGCTCCCACAATGGTTTCATGCGGACCTGTTTCGCATGTTGCGAAGATACCGCACGGCCTTGAGCGTCTCGCGGGCGGCCCGGCGCACTTCGCTCTCGGTCGTGAACCGCCCGAGGCCGAATCGCACCGAACCGGCGCGCAGATCGTCCGGCACGCCGATCTCGCGCAGTACGTGTGACGGTTCCGGGCTCGACGAAACACAGGCTGACCCGGCCGATATGGCGATACCATGAAGCCGCTTGAGAAGCTCCGCCGAGCGGATCCCTTCAAAGCTGACGTTCAGATTATGCGGAAGCCGGAACTTGAGGCTTCCGTTCACGGAACAACCCTCCACCCCTTCCAACAGCTCCTTTTGGAGATGGTCGCGGAGCCGCGCGGTACGAAGGGCCTCGACGCGCATCGTCTTAGCCGAGAGTACGCAGGCCTTGCCGAATCCGACGATGGCCGGAACGTTGAGCGTGCCCGAACGGAAACCGCCCTCATGTCCTCCTCCGTCCATCTGGGGGATAAGCCGGACGCGCGGCTCGGACTTGCGGACATAGAGCGCACCGACGCCCTTCGGGCCGTAAAGTTTATGCGCGGTAAAAGAGAGAAGATCCACGCCGAGCGTGCGGACATTGACGGGGATCTTTCCGGCCGCCTGCGACGCGTCGCAGTGGAACACGATCCCGCGCTTTTTGAGCATGCGCCCGATCGCAGCAACAGGCTGGATGACGCCGATCTCGTTGTTGGCAAGCATCACCGACACCAGTGTCGTCTCCGGCGTGAGCGCCGCCTCCACGGCGGCAGGATCGACGAGACCATCCTTCCCCACGCCCAACACCGTGACACGAAAACCGGAAAGACCCAGACGTTTCACCGGATCCAACACTGATTTGTGCTCGGTCGCGATCGTGATGAGGTGATCTCCCTTGTCACGATACGCTTCCGCGGCGCCTTTCAAAGCGAGGTTATTGGATTCCGTGGCGCCGCTTGTGAAAACGATCTCTTTCGGATCCGCCCCGATGAGTGCCGCGACTTCGGCGCGGGCTTTTTCGACGGCGGCTGACGCTTGTCTGCCGGCGGCGTGCGTGAGGCTCGCGGCGTTACCGGATCGTTCCGTAAAATAAGGAAGCATGGCCTTGAGCACACGCGGATCGACCGGCGTTGTCGCGTGAGAATCGAGATAGATCATCGCGCCGCCATTCCTTCACTCAGCGCCCGTGCGTTGCGCTGTAATCCCGCGCGCTTCGGACGCTTGACGGGACTTCCTTTAAAACGCGCGGCGAACGCTTCGTCGGTCTCGAGAGACAGCGCTTCATCGACGCTGATCCACGTGCTCGCCTTTCGGTCGGCGAGCTCCGCATGCCGCGTGACTTTCCCCTTCCGGTTGTAAGGGCAAACATCCTGGCAGATGTCACAGCCGAACATCCAGCCGTCCACGCGCTCTTTCAGCGCGGCGGGCATCGCCTCTTTGGATTCGATGGTGAGATACGAAATACAGCGCCCTGCGTCGAGACGATGATCGCCCAGAAGCGCACCCGTGGGACAGGCATCGATGCAGAGGCGGCACGTGCCGCACGCGCCGGGATGGGGTTCGTCATAAGAAAGCTCAAGGTTCGTGAGGAGACTCGCCAGAAGCACCCAGGAGCCGTATTCACGCGTGATGATATTCGTGTTCTTGCCGAAAAAACCGATACCCGCCTCGCGTGCGAACGCCTTCTCGAGCACCGGCCCCGTGTCGACGTACGTTTTCACTTCCGTGCCCGCACCCCCCTCTTCGGAAACGAAACGCGCCAGATCCTTGAGCATCTTTCCGATCACGTCATGATAGTCGGCGCCGTACGCATATTTGGCGACTTTCCCGGAAGCGGCTTCGGGGCGGGGGTCGTCGGGGTGCCAGTAATTCACCGCCAGAGAGATGACCGATCTTGCGGAAGACAGCGACGCCTCGGGGTGCGCGCGGCGCGAGGGTTCGCGTTTCATGTATTCCATTCCGGCCGCATGGCCTTCGTCCACCCAGCGAAGCAGGGCTTCTTCGTGAATAAACGGCAGCGCGGCACGCGTGATCCCAGCGGCGTCAAAACCCGCGGGGCCGAGCGCGTACGCTTTAATGCGGAGCGTGAGTTCCCGGGTGTCTATTATGGCGGGGCCTTTAGACTAAAACACCCGGGCTTTGACGGCCCGGCTTATTCCCAAACCTCTTCTTCGGAAATGACGTTGCCGTCGGAATCGTACTTGCGGATGATCTTCTTCTTCGGCGCCTGCCCGCTCGTGTAACCAGTCTGGCTGTAGCTCTGGGGATACTGCTGTTGCTGCACATATTGGGGCTGCTGGTAATAGACGGGCTGGGCCTGCTGTTGCGGCTGGCTGCCGCTCGAAAATACGGTGTCGAGAAGCGCGCCGCCGATGACGTTGGTGCCCGCGCCAATAAGCGCACCCTTGCCGGCCTTGCCGCCCGAAGCGCTGGCTGAAATGGCGCCGACGCCGGCGCCCAAAAGACCCTGTTTGAGGATCTTGTTGCTGGCGTTCTCTTGGGGCGGAGGAGCCTGCTGATAATAAACCGGCTGCTGCACGTACTGGACCGGCGCTTCCTGACGGACGACCTGCTGTGTCTGAACCGGATACGAGCTCTGATACTGAGGCGCCTGCTGAACATACTGCGGAGCCTGCTGCACATACTGGGGTTGCCGCTGTTGCTGCGCGGGAGGCGCCGTCAACGTGTCGAGAAGCGCGCCGCCAATGACGTTGGTGCCCGCGCCGACGAGAGCGCCCGTGCCGGCTTTGCCGCCGGAAGCCTCTGCTGAAATAGCGCCGACGCCGGCGCCGAGCAAGCCCTGTTTGAGAATTTTCTTGTTCGGATCTTCGTCCTGCGTATAGCTCTGCCCGCCGGCGTTAGAAAGCGACCAGGACATCATCACCGCAAGCGCCACTGAGGACACCGCAAAACCTCTAAAAAATTTCATCTACTTTCTCCTTCGAAGTTGATAGTCCGCCGCCGTTCTAAACCCGGGTAATTATAGCATAAAACCGGGAAAATCCTACAGCACCCTCTCAAACTCTTTTACTGGCAGCTTCCACCGCAGAAACGCTCCCCCTGCGGGCAACCCGCGGCCTAGGATCGCCGATAAAGCAAAACCTCGATCTTAGGTTCCTCTTGGAGCGGCGTCCGGGAGACCTCCCGGAATCCTTCCGGCACCCCGGGGTAGAACGCGTCCCCGAGATAGGAGGCGTGAATGCGGGTCAGATACACTCCGTCGACCGCCTCAAGCGTCTCCCGGTAGAGTGACGCTCCACCGATGATAAAAGTGTCGCCCTTTTGAGCTTTTTTCAGGGCCTCTCCGATACCAGTCACGAACGTCACCCCCGGCACCGGCGCATGAGCGCCTCTGCTCACGACGATATTTTCCCGGTTGGGCAGGGCCTTGCCGATGCTGTCGAACGTCTTTCGGCCCATGACGACAGTGTGGCCGGTGGTCAGGTTCTTGAAGAACTTGAGGTCGGAAGAAAAATGCCAGGGAAGCTTGTTGTCCTTGCCGATGACACCGTTCTCGGCGACAGCAACGACGTGGTAGATCACCCCACCACCTCTTTGGCCGCATTCGCGGCTGATTCGTGGAGCGAATCGCTGCAAAGAGTTGGTGGGGTCAAACGGCCACCGGCGCCTTGATGGGCGGGTGCGGGTCGTAACCGAGAAGCTCGAAATCTTCGTATTTGAAATCGAAGATGCTCTTCACGGCGGGACTCAGCTTCATCACGGGCAGCGGCTTCGGGTCGCGCGAAAGCTGGAGCTTCACCTGCTCTTCGTGGTTGGAATAGATATGGACATCGCCGAACGTGTGGACAAAGTCGCCAGGCTCGAGACCCGCCACCTGCGCCATCATGAGCGCAAGGAGCGCGTAGCTGGCGATGTTGAACGGCACGCCGAGAAACACGTCGGCGCTGCGCTGATAAAGCTGGCACGAAAGCTTGCCGCCCGCGACGTAGAATTGGAACATCGTGTGGCAGGGCATGAGCGCCATCTTGTCGAGCTCGCCCACGTTCCACGCACTCACGATCATGCGGCGGCTGTCAGGGTCCTTTTTCAAAAGCTCGACGACCTGCGCGACCTGGTCGATGACGCGTCCGTCTTTGGCTTCCCAGCGGCGCCACTGTTTGCCGTACACAGGGCCGAGATTGCCTTGAGCGTCCGCCCACTCGTCCCAAATACTGACGCCGTTGTCCTTCAAGTAGCGGATGTTCGTGTCGCCCTTGAGAAACCAGAGTAGTTCGTGGACGACGGCTTTGACGTGGACCTTCTTCGTCGTGACGAGCGGAAAGCCCTTCGAAAGATCGAAACGCATCTGGTAACCGAAAACGCTCTTGGTCCCGGTGCCGGTCCGGTCGGATTTGGCGGCGCCATTCTCCCGGATGTGGCGAAGAAGATCGAGATATTGTTTCAAGCGGTCAACCCCCGGAAGAATAATAGGTGCACGCCGTGGCGACGGCGTTGTCGAAGGAATCGCGGAACCGATTCTCTAATCTGACGATCGGTTCCGGGAAGAGCGTCTTACTTCTCACGAAAGAACCTCTCTACGTGGGGCGCCATACACGGAAAGAACCTTGTGACGACTTTGGATTAAATAAAGCTACAGGGAGATTTTTTGTTTCTTGAGTCTAGCCGCTTTTTGTTCACGCAATATTCGTCGAGCTGAAACTCTGACTACTTTTCCATCCCGCCAAATGGCAAGCGATCTACCTTCACGAGCTCGTTCTTTTATAACATCCCTTACGGCTGCCCTGAGCGCTCTTAAAGCCAGGGTAGAAAGATCAGGAGTCTCAGGCAATCGCTTCTTGTATTTTATGAGGGTGGACTCTAGAAAGCTCAGGACGATGAAATTTCTTAGCAATGCGCTTAAGAATAAGTTGGCCGGGATTAAGCATTTCAATGCCGATCAAATCACCATCTTCGTCAAGATCAACAAAGGTTTCAGGAGCAAATTCCACCGTCCTTGAAACTTTTGCTTCCGGTTTGATCTTAATATAAACAGCATCCGCCAAATTATCGTATGAAACAATCATGACTTTCTCCAATAAGCCGTCACGAAAATAATAGACGTGCTCGTTTCTTTATAAAACACTTCTAACGTGCGGTGTGCGAACTTCTTAGATACCCTAAGTCTACCACGCTTAGCAGGCTCTTTCAAATCGGGTGTTCGAATAGCCGCTTCAATTTCCGCTCGAGCTATCTTCCGCTCGTGAATTCTTTCAAAAGCGTGCGGGCTAACAATAATAGGTTTCATCTGTTGGGCTCATATCACAAACCAAAAATCTCTTCGCGTCGTTTTGCCTGAGCCGTTGGGGCCGGCGATGACGTAGATGACGTAGAGGTTTTTGGACTGCATATTTTTATAATCGCAACTACTTCGTTAAGGTCCTCATTTACGATTGGGGACCAGTTCTTATAATTTAACGGCCGGTTCCGGGAAGAACGTCTTACTTCTCATCAATGAATGTTCCTGTGTGTTCGGAAGTCATGCCCAACGCTGTATTTTACTCATTTCACGCGTCCTGACCACACTTTTCTCGGTAATGTGCCCGCGGGGAACCGGTTCCGATTTCGCTCCGGGACCGTCAGCCGAGGGTAGTCTCTTGAACCTTTCCCGAGGACTGATGCGCAGGAGCTTCTGAACGGAACGCCTCGCCATCCACTTGGGCGCTTAGCTCTAAGTTAGAAAACTCCTCGCAGCGATCCTGCTCGCACCGCCCTGCGCAAAATCAGAACCGGCTCCCCCTCTTCCTCTGCAGGGGATATGGTCGCAGGAAAAGGGGGTCAGCCCCCTTTTCCTCCTAAGCGGCACGGAGTTTTTTGAGCGAGATTCAACTTCGGAGGGGGTGACCGTGCCGAAGGTTTTGCGCTTATTTTTTAAATGCGAGGCGAAGCCGAGCGCGCAAAACCGGAGGACACGCCATCAGGGGGAACCTCGGTTCCCCCTATGGAGTAATTAGGCAGCGCACTCGCCTTTGCCCATCTCGACCTTGAACGCCTTGCCCTCGTCGCCCAAGTCTTCGTACATCTTGGGGTCCTGGTCGAACGCGGGGATCGTCGTGAACGGGTTGACGATCTCTTTGAGCTTCGTCACGCCGACGCGGTCAAACCATTCGAGGAACGTCTCGGCGGCGCCCTTTTCTTTTTTGTAGGCGTCGAGGATGGCTTTCGTCGCGTCGGGACAACGCTTGGCGGGGATTTGAGCGATGCGCTTGCCGAATGCGATCCCGCCGTTGGGTGCGGTGTAGCCGCCAACCATGAGCTGGTAATGCGGCACCGCGCGGCCGTCGACGTTCTTGGAGGCGCCGTGAAAACCGATGTTGGCGATGTGGTGCTGGCCGCAGGAATTGGTGCAGCCGGATATCTTGATCGTAATGGCGCGGAAAACGGGGTCCGTGCCATACCCGTTGTCGAATATCTTGCCGATCTCGAACGCGAGACCCTTGGAATGCGTGATGGCGATCTGGCACGTGTCCGCGCCCGGGCAGCGCGTGATGTCGGCGATCGTCTCGGCGCCCCTGGCGGCGAGGCCTGCCTGCGAAAGCTGTGCATAAAGCGCTTTGAGCGACGCGGCCGGGATCCAATGGAGCGTGATGTTCTGCGTGATCGCCGTGCGCATGCGGCCGGCGCAGAACGCGCGCGAGATCTTGGCGAGCACCCGCATCTGCGTAGGGTTAATGTCGCCGAGCGGTAAGCGGACGTTGACCGCGTGGAATCCTTTTTGTTTCTGTTCGAACGTGTTGTCCTTTTTCCATTCTTCGAAACCCGGAAGCACGGCAGGCGCCTCGGTCGGCGCGGGCGTTTTGAGGACAGGCTGCTTGTATTCTTCAACGTTGAGCTTCCAGAACGATTCCTTGCCCGAGCCGGTCATCAACACTTGCGTGCGTTCGGCCTGGAACTCCGCGCGGAACGTCTCGATCCCCCATTTGGCGACGAGGTACTTGATGCGCGCGCGGTTCTTGTCCTTGCGCTCGCCGTTCCGGTCGAAAAGACGTATCACCGCTTCGGCCGTCGGCAGCAACTTCTCTGCGGGGCAGAATTCCTCGAGGAGCTGCGCGGCGAACGGCGTCGAACCCAGGCCTCCGCCGACGTACACGGCGAAGCCCTTCTTCCCGTCCTTGATCTTGGCGACGAAACCGAGGTCGTGGAGACCGACCTTCGCGAAATCGCGCGTTTCCGACGCCTCGAACGCGATCTTGAACTTGCGCGGCATGGTCTGCCCCAACGGATGGCGGAGGAAATAAAGTGAAAGAAGATCAGCGTACGGGATCACGTCGAACGCTTCCTGAGGGTCGATGCCCGCGTAGTGCGAGCACGTGACGTTGCGGACCGTGTTGCCGCAGGCCTCGCGCGTGGTGAGGCCTGATTCGATGAGCGTGCGCAGGATCGCCGGGACATCAGCGCGGAGCATCTCGTGGATCTGGACCGCCTGGCGCGTCGTGACGTGCGCGAGCTTCTTGGGCGTGTACTTCTCGGTGACGTCGGCGATGCGCTCGAGCTGGAGGGCGTTCAGGTTGCCCCAGCGGACCTTGATGCGGATCATGTGCCGCTCGGTCGTGCCGCGGATGCCGTAAACGCCCGTGTTCAGGCGGAACTTGCGGAAGTCGTCCGCGTCGAGCGAGCCGCTCTCGAGCTTGGCGGCCTCGGCCTTGAAGCGCGCGATCTCAGCCTCTTCTTCAGGAAGGAGCTGGGTACGGAGTTTTTCTTCGAAAATGTCGTGGTTCCATTCGTGAATCTCTTTAAGGGCCATCGGATCCTCGGGTGTGTTTCGCAGCGGACGCATTATAACAAACAGCCTTGCCGGAGTCTTTCTTTTATTGGAGTCTAGTACGCGGGGCGAATAATGTCAAGTGATTCTATCAGGATAGAATCATTAAATCTAATCTATATATGACTACTTTACTTTGATACCTTGAAGCACGCGAAAGCGAGGACGAACAAACAGACGGAGTAGATCAGGCTCCCGGTCGTGGTGAGAATGAATAGGCGCGGCATATCCCCCGTCGCCGACCGGATAAAATGCGCGATCCCCTGCACCGCGAAAAAGAGGCCTGAGATCCGGAGCAGATTCGTTGAGATTTTTCCGCCGGCTTTGGCCATGGGTGGATTATATCACGTACACGCGGCCAAGAATGCCTTCATCGCGAAGCGGAACATCCCCTCTTCCGGCAGCAGCGACAGCACAAAATAATTCGGTCCTTCGAGGTCGAAGAAATATCCGGGATGTACGAAAACGTTGTGCTTCTCAAGCAGCTCCAGCGCGAACGCTTCGTCGTCTTTCACGCCGGGGCATTCGAGTATGGCGTACCAGCCGCCTTCAGAGTTGAGGACCCGTGCAGCGCGATCGTTTTTGAGCGTCTCTTGCAGATAGCGGCGATTCTCACTTACGCGCGCAGAGATCTCGCGTATGGGTTCACGGTTCATCCGAAGCCATTCGGGCAGGGCGCGTTGAACGGGGGTGCCCACTGACAGATATGCGTCTGTGATGAACTCGAGTTTTTCGCAGGCGGCTTGTGCAAGGGTTTCAGGACCCGAGACGACGATCCAGGAGAGTTTCATCTGCGGGAGGCCGAGGACTTTCGAGACGCCGCTCAGCGTGAATGTGAGTGTCTCTTCGTTGGCGGCAAAGCTGTGAGCGGCGCCTTTTCCGTCGACGGCAAAATCGAGGAACACTTCATCCGAAATAATCGCCGCACCCGCGCTGTGGCACAGACGGTTTATCGTGGCGCGCTCGGCGCGTTCGACGAAGCGGCCGGTAGGGTTGTTGGGATTCACGACGATCACGGCTTTCGGATGTTCTGCACAGACCTCTTCGAGGGACGCCGTGTCGAGCTTCCAACTTCCCTTTTCGTAAGCGGAGCGGTAACGCGACGGCAGGACGTCGCTCAAACCCAGAACAAAATCGAAGAGAGGATAACCGGGCGCGGGCACCGCGACGGCGTCTCCCGGGTCGGTGAGAAGCCGCAAAAGATGTGCATACGCTTCGCTCGTACCGGACGTGAGAAAAACACGCTCCGGCGCGACGCGCAACCCCCGCTCGGCGTAATACGCGCACACCGCTTCGCGCGCGGAGACAAGGCCGCGCGGGTCGGGATCGTATTTCAGATTGGCCGGATCGGAAAAAGCGGCCAGCCAGCGCGCGTCGGCGTATTTAAATCCGCAGCGCGTAGGGTTGGACTCGGTGAGGTCGAGTATGTTTTCGCCGCGGGCGCGTTTGGCGGCCAGGAGCGCCGACAGGGCGTTGGATCCGGTGCTCCATTGGGCGCGGCGGGAGAATTGCATATGTTCTATCTATCACACGCCGAAAGGCGTGGCAACACCATAATCCTCCGGGCCTATGTTATAATCACGGGCATGAAGACCTTTTTCAGAACGCTCATCGTCGCAGCAGGGCTTTTGTCGGCCGTGACCGGGGCTTACGCGGAGTCGAAAGCCGTATTCACGAGCGGCCGGGACTGGACCGAGAAAATGACCCCCCTCGAAAAGTTCATGTCCGTGGCGGTTCCCATGTCTACGCTTCAGCGGTACGGGATCCATTTCCGTCACATGCCCATCGATTATCTGCCGACCATCGACCGGGTCATCCGCAACAATCCGAACCTGTTCGATGAAGACGTGTCCAATATCCTGGCGTCCACGGTATACGCGCTCGAGCCGGAATCGCAACCCGCCTTCAAGGACCTTGAAGCACGTTTCCTGCGCGGGGATTTTGAATCTCAGCCGGTGCGCCTGATCATCCCCTCTACCAAAGAATAAGGTCTTTCCTCAATAAAAAAAGCGGCCCCTTGTGGGAGCCGCCCTTCTTACTGCAACCCTTTCCTTATTTAGAGTGTTTATTTCCCGGGTGGAAGTTGGTCTTCGCTGTACCGGTCTCGGCTCCGCAGGCCTGCGCCATGCCCTCGGTCACCATGAAAACCGCCGACTACCAGTTCTGTCTTTTTGTGGCGCGGCCGACCAGAATGCCCACCGCGAGCGCAGCCAACGCCGCACCGCCGACGAATGCCCAGGGATTCTTGCGGGCCTGACGATCGACCGTGATCGCCTGGTCCTTGATCTTTTCGCCCGTCTCAAAAAGCGCTTCGTCCGCGACGCGGCGGAAACGGCTGATGGCTTTTTTACTCTCGAGAGCAGCGTCTTCGAGCGTCTCCACGAGATTCGAGTACTTTTCCTTGGCTTCGGTAATTACGTTATGATTGCTGTTGGCGCCGTTCTTCTTGGAAGTATCCGACATGGCGACTCCTTTTCGTATTGTTTGTTTTGTTAACAAGTGCTTAATATTGATTAAGCTTAGAGAAGTATACGTAATCTTTGGTAGAATTTCAAGGGGGTGGACTACTTTTTTTTGCCGTATCCCGGGAGGAAACTGCCGGCTGCCTGGATGGGTAAAATATCGTCTCCGCAACTCACCCAGACAGCAAGACCCATTCCCTCTTTGGCGACGGCGGCGGTCACGCCCTTCGTCGGGAGACGAAGCGTCGCACGGAAGCCGTCCCGGGTCGATTCCATCGTGCGGTGGTCGTATTTGAGCGCCACAAAATCCTGTTTTAAATTCTTTCCGACATTTTCCCCCGACTCCACATGCGTGGGCACGCCGAAACCCAAAAGAACGCCGTTCAACACCCAGGGTCCGCGCGCGTATCGTTCCGGAATATAAAGCACGCGGTATTCGCTGTCGCTGATTTTTTTCACTCCCAGTATGCCGGAGGGTATCTGCGAAACAGCGGCAGGGATCGCTTCTTCTTTCGCCCATCCGCTCCACTCGATCCCATCGAGAGCCACGATCGGCGCGTAGGGTGTCGATGAGCGCCAGCGTGAGAGCCAACCGATGAAGCGGGCGGTGAATTCCTGTGTCGCCAAACGGTCTTTCCAGCCGCGATCGTCCCAATGGGAAACGTGGAACGAGACGGGCACGATCTCGGTCCAGAGCCCCGGGTGTTCGCGCAGCGTGGAAAACCACTCTTCCGCGGGCGGGCACGAGGAACGGGCCTGAGAACTGAAAAGCTCGACCACGCGGACTTTTGAGGGGCCGCTGGTGATCTGATACGGCTTCTCTTCGGCAGCGCGGACACCGGGCGTGGCAAGGATTACGGCGGCCAAGAGCGTCCAAATGGTTTTTCGTAGGCACGGGCGCATACCTTAAGCTTATGCGATTGAAAGAGGCACGTCAATTTCTTCGAATGGATAATCGCTTCGCGACTTGCTAGAATGTTGGCGTGACTGACATCCGGCAGGAACTCAAAAAACGCATCCTCGTGCTCGACGGCGCCATGGGCACGATGATCCAGACGTATCGCCTCGACGAAGCCGCCTATCGCGGCGACCGTTTCAAAAGCTACCCGGTCAATCTCAAGGGCAACAACGACCTCCTTTCTCTCACGCGTCCGGACGTCGTACGCGACATCCACCGCGCGTACCTTGAAGCCGGGGCCGACATCGTCGAGACCAACACGTTCAGCTCCAATTCCATCTCGATGGCGGACTATAAAATGGAGTCTCTCGTCCGCGAGCTCAATCTCGCTTCCGCGAAACTGGCGCGCGAAGCAGCCGAGGCCGTTTCAGCCAAAGACGGACGGCCGCGTTTCGTCGCGGGCTCCATCGGGCCGACGACACGCAGCGCCTCCCTTTCCCCCGACGTCAACGACCCGGGCAAGCGCCTCGTCAACTTTGACGGCCTGGTGAGATCGTACGGCGAGCAGGCGGCGGCCCTTCTCGAAGGCGGCGTCGACGTCATCCTCATCGAAACCGTCTTCGATACTCTGAATTGCAAAGCGGCGCTTTTCGCCGTCACGGGACTTTTTGAAAAGTCGGGCAAGCGCGTGCCCATCATCGTCTCGGGCACGATCACCGACGCGAGCGGACGGACGCTCTCGGGACAGACGGCCGAGGCATTTTGGAATTCCATCTCCCACGCCGATCTTCTGGCGGTGGGCTTGAACTGCGCGCTCGGCTCGAAAGAACTGCGGCCGTATATCGCCGAACTCTCGCGCATCGCTTCTGTTCCCGTCATCGCCTATCCCAACGCCGGGCTTCCCAATGCGTTCGGAGAATACGACCAGTCGGCTGAGCAGATGGCGGCCTTTGCGAAAGACTTCATCGACAGCGGATTCGTCAACATCATCGGCGGCTGCTGCGGCACGACGCCCGTTCACATCCGTAAGATCGCCGAAGCGGCGAAAAACGCGAGGCCCCGCATCGCGCCCGTGATCGAACCGCTCACGCGCTTGTCGGGCTTGGAACCGCTCACACTCCGCCCCGACGGTAACTTCCTCAACATAGGCGAACGCACCAACGTCACGGGGTCCCCCAAATTCGCGGCGCTGGTCAAAGCCGGCGACTACGAGGGCGCACTCACCGTCGCCAAACAGCAGGTCGAGGCGGGCGCACAGGTCATCGACGTAAATTTCGACGAGGGATTGCTTGATTCTGAAGCGGCGATGACGCGCTTCCTCAACCTCGTCGCCTGCGAACCCGACATCGCGCGCGTGCCCATCATGGTGGATTCTTCGAAATGGACCGTCCTTGAGGCGGGACTGAAATGTCTGCAAGGCAAAGGCATCGTGAATTCCATCAGCTTAAAGGAAGGCGAGGCTGCGTTCCTCGAAAAAGCAAGGACGATACGCCGCTACGGCGCGGCCGTGGTCGTCATGGCGTTCGACGAAAAAGGACAGGCCGACACGGCGGCGCGGAAAGTCGCCATCTGCACGCGGTCGTACCGGCTTTTGACGGAAAGCGCGGGCTTTCCGCCTGAAGATATTTTCTTCGACCCCAACATCCTTACCGTCGCGACGGGCATCGAGGACCATAATAATTACGGCGTCGATTTCATCGAAGCGGCGCGTCAGATCAAGGCCACGCTCCCCCGCTGCCACGTGTCGGGCGGTATCTCGAATCTTTCGTTCTCATTCCGCGGGACCAACGTCGTGCGCGAGGCGATGCACTCCGTCTTTCTTTATCACGCCATCAAAACGGGCATGGACGCGGGCATCGTCAACGCCGGGCTCATCACGGTCTACGACGACATCCCCAAGGAACTCCTCGAGCTTGTCGAGGACGTCGTGCTCAACCGCCGCCCCGACGGGACCGAGCGTCTCTTGAAATACGCCGAGACGCTGAAGGGCGAGCCCAAGAAAACCGTCAAAGAAGCCGCCGCGTGGCGCGAGGGCTCCGTGGAAGAGCGCCTCTCGCACGCACTGGTCCATGGACTCACCGATTTCATCGACGCCGACACCGAAGAGGCGCGCGTAAAATACGGCTCACCCCTCACCGTCATCGAGGGTCCTCTCATGGCGGGCATGAGCGTCGTCGGCGATCTTTTCGGCGCGGGAAAAATGTTCCTTCCTCAAGTCGTGAAATCAGCGCGCGTCATGAAAAAAGCCGTCGCCTACCTGACCCCGTACCTCGAAAAGGAAAAAGCGCTCACCGGAGCGCGCGCCGCCGGCAAGATCGTGACGGCGACCGTCAAGGGCGACGTGCACGACATCGGCAAAAATATCGTCGGCGTCGTCCTGGGGTGCAACAATTACGAGATCATCGATCTCGGCGTCATGGTGCCGTGCGAAAAGATACTCGAAGCCGCCAAAGCGTTGAACGCCGACGCCATCGGGCTCTCTGGCCTCATCACGCCGTCCCTCGACGAAATGGTGCACGTGGCTTCGGAGATGGAGCGCTTGGGCTTCAAGATCCCGCTCCTCATCGGGGGCGCCACCACGTCGGAGATCCACACGGCCGTCAAGATCGAACCGAAATATTCCGGCCCCGTCGTGCACGTCCTCGACGCCTCGCGCGCCGTCGGCGTCGTGTCGAGCCTCCTTTCAAAAGACAAACACGGTGATTTCATCGCCTCCAAACGTGCCGCCTACGCCAAGCTCCGCGAAGCTCGCAAGGGCGGCGACGGGGCGCGTTATATTTCCATCAATGAAGCGCGTGAAAAGCGCCTGCGTCTTTCTTTCGCCTCGCCCGCGCCGAAGCCCACTCTCCTCGGGGTGAAAGCGTTCAAGGAATATCCGCTGGCCGACATCGCCGCACGCATCGACTGGACACCGTTCTTTATGACGTGGGGCTTAAAAGGCGTCTTCCCCCGTATCTTTGATGACAAGGCAATGGGCGTCGAAGCGCGCAAAGTCTACGATGAAGGCCGTGCACTTCTCGATGAGATCGTCGCCAAGAAGCTATTGACCGCACACGGCGTCATCGGTCTCTGGGCCGCGAACTCCGCCGGCGACGACATCGAACTCTACGCCGATGAAAAGCGCGGCAAAGCCGCGGCCGTCCTCCACACGCTCCGCCAGCAGATGCTCAAAGCCGCGGGCGAACCCTACATCGCCCTTTCTGATTACGTCGCCCCCAAAGGCGCTCCCGATTGGCTCGGCGCATTCGGCGTGGGCATATTCGGCGCGGACGAGCTTGCGGTAAAATACGTGAAGGAACACGACGATTACAGAGCCCTCATGGCCAAAGCGCTCGCCGACCGCCTCGCGGAAGGTTTTGCCGAACGGCTTCACGAGCGCGTGCGCAAAGAATTCTGGGGTTATTCGCCCCAGGAAGATCTAAAGATAGACGAGCTCGTGCACGAGGCTTACCGCGGCATCCGCCCCGCGCCCGGTTATCCCGCCCAGCCCGACCATACGGAAAAGCCGACGCTTTTCAAACTGCTCGACGCCGGAAAAAACGCGTCGCTCACGCTCACGGAATCCAACGCCATGCACCCCGGCTCATCGGTAAGCGGCCTCTATTTCGCGCATCCCGAAGCCAAATACTTTTCAGTCGGCAAGATCGGCCGCGACCAGCTCGAAGATTACGCGCGGCGTAAGGGCATGGACGCGAAAACCATGGAAAAGTGGCTCGCGCCAAATTTGAATTACGAGACATAAAAGCTGGGCCAGGAAACCACGCCGAATTCGCAATTCTCGGAGGAGCTGAAGAACGCGAGCGGCCACGGTGCCGATGCGAAGCGGCGGCGAGCGAGTGTTCTTCCGCAGGGTGAAGCGCCTCGTCCGCCGAAGGACGGATCCGCCTCTGGCGGAGAGGGAAAATCCGTCCGGTCCGGAGAGAAATGCGAATTCGGCGGAAGTACAAAAAGTTTGACGTGATATGGATTAACTTCTATATAATGACAACCCACGGAGATTCAATTGCCTGAAAAGCCCAGATCCTACGATGCGAAGATCGCGAAGATCGTCTCCCTTTCGGAGACGGTGAAGCATTTCGTCCTCGAATACGCGCCTGAGTGCGATACAAGTTTCACCGCGGGTCAGTTCATGATGGTGCATCTCGAAAAAGACGGGAAGCCCCACAAGAAGTCGTATTCCATCGCGTCCTCCCCCTCGCTGCCCAAACAAATAGAGCTCTGCGTCAAGTTGGTCGAGGGCGGCCACGTCTCCACGTGGTTTTTCGGTCTCAAAGAGGGCGACGTCATCCACACCAGCCTTCCTTACGGCGTCTTCACGGTACGCGAGCCCTGGCAGCCGCACATCGTTTTTGTCGGCACGGGTACGGGCATCGCCCCCTTGCGTGGTATGATCAAAACTCTTTTTGAAAAAAACTGCGACAAGGAGATCACGCTCATCTCCGGGAACCGCTACGAGTCCGAGGTTCTTTACGAGAACGAGTGGCGCGCGCTCGAAAAAAAACACAGAAACTTTCATTTCATCCCCACCGTGAGCCGCGGAAAAACATGGTCGGGCGAGACGGCTTACGTGCAGGACATTGTGAAACGCTTGTTCTCCGGCAAGATCGAGGGCCTCGATTTCTACAGCTGCGGTCTCGTCCCCATGTGTCAGCAGCTCAAGGCCGCGCTCATTGAAATGAACGTCCCCAAGGAAAGGATCCACTTCGAACAGTTCACGTGATCCGTTTTTCATAATCACAACAGGAGCCCCATGAAAAAATCCGCGCTCGTTCTGACCGCACTCGTTCTCGGCTCTTCCCCTCTTTTTGCCGCCGATGTCCCGGCTGTTTCAAAGATCGTCAAAGTCACGGTCTATCAGGACCGGGCGCTCGTGACGCGCTCCGCCGAGGTGACGCTTGAAAAGGGCGACAACGCGATCGTGTTTGAAGGGCTGCCGTCCGCGCTCGTCGAAGATTCTCTGCGCGCTCAAGGCAAGGGCGTCCCCGTCATCCTTCAGGGAGCTGAACTCAAGAAAGTATTCACGACCGGCGAAGCGGACCCGCGTGCCGCATTGATCAACGCTGAGCTCGAAAAACTCCAGGACGAACGCCAGGAACTTGAAGGCCGCCGGGAAACGCTTGAAAACGAAAAAAACTTCCTGAATTCTGTGCGGGAATTCAACACCGTCCAGATCCCGAAGGAGATCCAAACCCATACGACACCCACCGCCGAATGGATGGACCTTTCTCAGTGGCTTGTCGACGCCTATACCAAGAACGCCGCGGCGGTCGGGGCGCTCAATAAGAGCGTGCGTGATAAGGACAAAGAAATTTACGCCAAACAGCGCGAATACGGCGAACTCTCCGGCGGCTCCACGGAAAGAAAGACCGCTCTCGTCAACGTCGAAGCGAAGGACAAGGGCGCCTTCAAGGTCGAACTGAGCTATATCGTCCCCCAGGCCGCATGGACGCTTTCGTACGATGCGAAGATCGACGTCCGGAAAAAGACGTGTGCGCTCGTCTCCAACGGCAACGTGCGTCAGTGGAGCGGCGAAGACTGGAACGATGCCGCGCTGACGCTCTCGTCGGCCAAACCCGCCGTCGGCGGCCGTATGCCGGAGCTGTTGCCCTGGTTTCTGGACATTTACCAGCCTCAGCAGCCTGTGGAATATGAACGCATGGAGCGTCGCCGGGCCTTCGCCGCCAAGGCGGACCTGATGAGCGCAAGCGCCGAATATGCCGCAGACAGCGATACAGCCCTTATGAAACAGCAGTCCGTTGAAGCGGTCGCCCCTCAAGCGGAGGTCTCGCAGGAGCTCGGGTCGGTCACGTTCGAACTCACGCGGGGCGTGACGGTCACGGGCGATAATCATCTCTACCGCTTTCCCGTTCGCACGGAAGAATTCCCGGTCACCTTCGACTACGCGGCCACGCCGAAGCTTTCAGCGTATGCCTACCTGCATTCCAAGGTCACCAACGATAAAGATCACCTGCTTCCCGGCGGCGAAGTGAACGTGTTCGCGGACGATTCGTATATCGGCAAGTCGTCCATTGCGGCGGTCGGGTCCGGTGAGAAATTCGATCTCTACCTTGGAGTCGACGAAGACATCAAAGTGAAACGCACCGAGCTCGTCGAAAAACGGAAGAAGACCCTTCTGGGTCTGCGGACGCGGAAGGATTACGGGTATAAGATCGAAGTGGAGAATTACAAGAAGGAACCCGTGCTCGTGAAAGTGATCGATCAGCTTCCCGTTTCGAAGAACACCGAGATCAAGACGGAGCTCGTATCCGCCGAACCCAAACCCGAAACGAAGGACCTCGGCGCCATCGAGTGGACGCTGAACCTTGCCCCCGCGGAAAAGAAAAAGATCGAGTTCCAATTCTTCGTGGAATCTCCGGCGGACAAGACGGTCCTCGGGGCTTAACGCTTCCCTTCGTAATCCAATACGGGAACGAGCGTGAGAGGAAGCGTGAGCGGGTCTTCCCCGTCCCACGTCAGAAAATCCGCGAAACACGCCTTCATTTCGTCGGTCAACTTACGGACGTTGAGGCCCATGGCGCGCGGCTCGTATTTCGCCAGAGTGTCGACTGACGACCGGAACAATCCCCTGGCGCCCGTAAGGATCCCCCGGTCGTATTGATAAAGCGCCGCGGCGGCCTGGATCACGCCTTTGTATAGATCTCGGTAAGGGTCGTCGGAAGCCGTCCGCAGCCAGAGCGCCTCGATGACTTCGTGGCACTCAAAATAATCGCCCTCGTCGAAGAGCTCGAGGCCATGAATGAAGCGCGAATCAGGAACGGGCAAGTTTCCGGAGGTACTCGAAGCCGTAGAGGCCGGTGCTGTGGCCGTCGGACCACATGATCTGGAGCGCGTAACGGCCGACGGGATGCACGGACAGAGCCATCACGTCCTGTGAGACATGTTCGGGTCTCAGCGTGCGCTGACCGCTGACTTCATCGACGCACGCCGCGCAAGGGCAAGCCAGGCGAAGATCCCGAGGCACGAAAACGGTCTTGAGCCCGTCGCTCCATTCGATGAAAAATTCAGCGCTCGGAGGGCTGATCTTGGCGGGAACAGGTTTGACGGTCCCCCTCGAATTGCGGATCCCGACCTGGACGACGAGACGCTCGGCGATGCCGACGAACGTCTTCGCTTCTATTGACGCAGGCGCGGAATGAACCACCGGGTCCCCTTCGTCAGCCGTCCGCCTGACAGAAGTGACCAGAGGGATCTCTCCCAGGAACGGAATTTCAAGACGTTCGGCGGCACGGCGCGCGCCTCCGGTCCCGAAGATCTCATCTCGGCCGCCGCAGTGCGAACAGACGTGATGGCTCATGTTCTCGACGATGCCGAGAATGGGCGCGTTGAGCTTGTCGAACATCACGATCGCTTTCTGCGCGACGTTCCACGCAACGTCCTGCGGCGTCGAGACGATCAACGCGCCGGTGAGCGGAATGCTCTGGCAGAGACTGAGCTGGACGTCCCCCGTGCCGGGAGGCAGATCGATGATAAGGTAGTCGAGCTGGCCCCAATCCACGACCCCGAGAAGATCCTGGATCATCTTGTGGAGCATGGGTCCGCGCCAGATAACCGCTTCGTGCTGCGGGATGAAGAATCCGGACGAGATCACCTTCACACCATAGCGCTCGACCGGAACAACACGGTTGTCGGCCGTCATGGCCGGCTGCTCGGTGATGCCGAGGATCGTCGGAATGCTGGGGCCGTAAACATCGGCATCCAGGAGACCGACTGTGGCGCCGGAGCGCTCCAGCGCCAAAGCGAGGTTCGCGCTGACCGTCGACTTTCCGACGCCGCCTTTGCCGCTGGCGACCGCAATGATGTTTTTCACACCTGGCAAAAGTTTACGGACAGGTACTTCTGTTTTTCCAGCGGCTGTCATGACTTCTCCATATTTGGGTTAGATCAATACGCGGCGATGGCGGCGTTGGGGTGGTCTTTGGAGACGTCCATCATGCGGCGGAGCGTGCGTTCGGCCCGCACACGGACGTCTTCGGGGATCTCTATCTTGTATTCCATGGTCTCGAGCGCGTGGGCGACCCAGCCGAGCGTGGTCATCTTCATGGTCTGGCAGACGAACTGCTCGGTCGGCATGATGAAACGCTTTGAAGGGTGGTCCTTCTTCAGTTTGAAGATCATGCCCACCTCGGTGCCGATGACGAACGTATCCGCGTCGGACTTGGCAATGTACGGAGAGAATCCGCTCGTCGAACATACGTGGTCCGCGAGGTCGATCACGTCGGGCGGGCATTCGGGGTGCGCGATGAATTTGGAGCCGGGATGGCGCTTCTTGGCGTCGAGAACGTCCTGCGCCGTCACGCGGATGTGCGTCGTGCAAAAACCCCGCCAGAGGATGATCTCTTTTTCAGGGCAAAAACGCTGGACGTAATGGCCGAGGTTCTTATCCGGAACGAACAGGATCTTTTTCTGCGGGAGTGATTTTACGATCTGGATGGCGTTGGCGGACGTGCAGGCGATGTCGCTCTCGGCCTTCACTTCCGC
>ORJL010254202.1_pt1 | contig 134273 bp, 111 predicted proteins | sample 1779941 | NCBI WGS metagenome assembly ORJL01 (sample SAMEA104232317, study PRJEB22302) | groundwater metagenome | biome: forest; feature: aquifer; material: groundwater | place: USA | collected 2011-08-07 | depth 5.8 m | reverse complement strand
TTCAACACCACCCTGCTGTAAAAACAGGGGGGCTGGGGGAAACCCCCCAAAGCCCCTTTCTGTTTTCCTAGCTCAACGAAAAAGCTTATCTGATTGAACATAACAAGCAAAAGTGACTTGATTGGATCTGACCGTATTAATCTAATCTTGCACTCGTCTCTCCAAATTCACCATACTTCATTACGGTCAATCCAACCCAACAATTATCATTTCTACCCTGGTAATGTCAAGGGCGTTAACAAAACCGTCGAGATTGGCGTCAGACCCAGCTGTTGGTGTATCTAGGTGAGCAATGATTCTTTCCACCTTGGTAATGTCGCGGGCATCAATTTGTCCATCACCGGTAGCATCACCGGGCAATATTGTGGTAGCTAAACTGATAAAGCTCCTCTCAACCCCGTAGCCAATACCATCCCCCACTGCCTTCGCCCTGAAGTAGTAAGTGGTGTTGGCTGACAGCCCGCTAATATTGGGGCTAAAGGCACCAGTAGAGTTCATAGATAACAGCGTAGTCTCAAAGGTGTAGTTGCCTGAGACTAGTCCCCACTGGAAGGATACATTGGCTGAGGTAGAGCTGCCCAGACTGGTTAGAGTGCCGTTCAATCGGGCCGAATTGGTGGTAATATTGGTGGCATTGTTGGTAGTGACAATTGGTGGAATGGCAGATGTGGCAAAGTTAGCCGTTGCCATCTTGTTGCTGCTCATGAACACGGTGGTATTCGCTGAGGTGGGGTTGGTCACGCTACCTGTCCAGCTAACAAAGTGCCAGCTAGCCGATGGCGTCGCTGTGATGTTAACCGACGTCCCTGCCAAAAAGGCATAAGTACCGATTGCCGGGATAGTGCTACCGCTTCCCGGCGGACTGACGGCCAGGGTCAAGTTGTAAATAGTGCCTACCAGATAGTTATTTGAAGTTGCCATCAGCGGATAATTGTCCCCAGTACCGTCGGTAGCTACCGGGATACTGGTATCGCCGATACCATCACCGGCAGTTCTGCCGCCAGTGCCATTGTCCGTGCCGACATAATTGCTGTAGTAGTTGCCCAGAGAGTTGGTGTAGCTGTGATTCTGGTAGATATAGGTTAGGGGAGTGGGGGATTGCCAGAAGTTAGTTGAACCCTGGGAATAGACGTTGGTATCATTGCTGTTGAGAGTGTTCTGATAGATGATGTTGTTATTGCTCGGATAACCAGTCGCACCAATTTTGATACCGTATGAGAAAGGCCCTTGAATGTGGCTGATGTTGTTACCCTTGACGGTATTGCTCGGGCTATTGTAAAGCTCAATGCCGCTGGTGCCGACCTTAAATGAAATCTGGTTGTCAAGAATCTGGTTGCTATTACTCAAATTCAGGTAGATGCCGATACCCGCTCCATCGATGCAGATATTGTTCCTGATGATATTGTTGTCCGAGCCATTTGGGTATGGTGCATAATCAAGATGGATATCACGGGACTCGCTATACTGAAAATAGTTATTACTAATGGTATTATTATCCGAGCCTTGCAAAAGGATGCCCTCACTATTGTCAATAAAACGGTTATTGAGAATCTGGTTATTGGCACCACGGTAGATAAGTACCCCGTAATAATTATCCGTTGTGCTGCCCGTACCACTGTAGTTATTTTCAACGATGGAGTTGTTCACCTGATTCAGCGCTATGCCTGCCTTATAACTGGTGACACCGGTGCCGTAGATGGTAAATCCCCTGATAGTGGTATTACTGGCTGTTACATCGAAGACGTGGTCGGTGACATTTGCCGCCACCACTGTCGTTACTGTTGGCCCATTCTCCGAATGGATGTTCAGGCTCTTGGTCACGTTAACATTCTGGGTATACGTGCCATTCCTGACGATAATAGTGAAACCAGCAGAAGCCGTATCAACGCCCTTCTGAATGGTGGCGAATGGGTTTGCCAGGCTGCCATCGCCGGTAGTGTCACTTCCGGTGGTGCTGATATATATTGTGGAGGGTGGCGGCAGGATAGTGGCTAAAGTAGTGAAGCTCTTCTCCTCCCCATAGCTTACGCTTTCACCAGCAGCCTTCGCCTGGAAGTAGTAGGTGGTGTTGGCAGATAAGCCGGTAATATTGGCACTGAAGGCGCCGACAAGGTTCATCGCTACCATCTCTGTTTCAAAGCTAAAGTTCCCTGAGCTTGTGCCCCACTGGAAAGAGATATTGGCGGATGAAGCCGTGCCCAGACTGGTCAGAGTGCCGTTGAGGCGAGCCGAGTTAGTTGTGATATCGGTGGCGTTATCGGTGATTACCGATAGTGAGGTCGCAGTCACGGTAAGTATTGTCGAGCCGGTAGTAAGCCCCTGGGACGCACTGATGCTGGCTGTACCCGGAGCAACCGCAGTTGCCAGACCATCATAGCTGATGGTCGCAATATTGCTATCATTACTGCTCCAGTAAATATTGGATGTGATATTTTCTGTCGAGTAGTCATCAAAAGTACCGGTTGCTCTGAATTGCAGCGTTTGCCCCATGGCAATCGAGGGGTTAGGTGGCACTACTGCTATTGAGACCAAATTGGGTGCTGCTTTTGGGAAGAAATAGATATCCTGGGTGACCTGCCCGGCATTCAATATGACATTGCCGGCGGCACTCATGTTATCGGCATTGGGGTACCATTGGGCTCTAATGGCATTATAAGAAGGTACCCATTTTATTTGATAAGTGCCCGGTGGAATTGTGCCTAATTTAAATCCGGCAAGCCCAGGCATTGAATAGACAGACCGGGTAAACCGCAGCGTCCCACCCTGATAGAATTCAAGGTTAAACATATGGGATGGCATAAGAGACGGATCTATGCTGATGATATCAACGCTGATGGCACTATACGACGGGTCATTTACAATGGTCAGCGGTTTGGCAGCTTCGGCGAGCTTAGTGTACTGGTCTGCCGCCAGAATATAGGCACCAAAAATGTAGGTGCCTAAACCAGGTGGGTCTGCATCGTTGATTTTAAAGTTACCGCCGTAACTCTTTAAATCACTGGACCAATCCATGGTGCTATCTTTCAGGTTGTTACTTAGCATTCCGAGGATTTCCCATCCGATTGTCCGTGTACCTGTCGCGTAAAAGGTCAGATTGTCAGTATATTTATTGGTAACTTGCGATGGAGTAAGACTGATACTGGTTATAGCAGGGTCAGCGGGGACAGTGATGTTTACCGTGAGGTTCGCGCTGAACCCATCCGGAGTGCTGGCCATTAGTTTTGCCGACCCGGTTTGTAAAGCATAAATGTTGACCGAATAGGTACTAGGATACACACCAAGTAAGTTGGGGTTGTCAGACTGGAGGATTATAGGTGCGGCCAGTGGATTTCCGTCAGAGTCCGTACCCTCAGTATAAATTGCCAGGCTACCCTGCTGGCTCACACTCTTTGAGGTTATGTAATTTTTATTATAACCGGCATCGTATTCATAAAATTTAATGTCACTGGTAGTAATTACCTTGAGCGTGAATGTTGCCATGCGTTGTAGTGATGCCCCCTCAATCGTGTTTACCGTCAATTGATAAGTCCCCGCCGCTAATCCGGAGGTATCAATTTTCAAAACCACCCCCCCCGCATTTCTCAGAGGAACGGGAGTAAAAACAGCTGCTATCGATGAGTTACTACTGGACATTTGGAAGTTTATGCCGCCACTACTGGTAAAACCATGATAAAAATCAACCCTCATGGGAACTTTGGCCGGTTGTCCCTTAACTACGGTGATATCATCCTTGGGGATATTCAAGGTGAAATTGGGTGAATTAACCTCAAAAATCGTATCAATATTGCTCTCAACATAGTCTGCAATCACACATACCCGACCGCTCTTTGCCGGGTCAGCGATTCCCACTGTAATAGATGTGTTACTCCAGTTATTAACTGTCACCCCAGCGGGAGAACCGCCCATAGTAACTGTACCTGCTGTTGTGCCAAAGTTAGTACCCGAGATGGTAACTGTTGAGCCATAGGTGCCAATGCCGCTAACGCTAGATATGCCAGGGATTGGCCCTAGTGTTATTCCATCGGAAGTCAATGATATATTGTCAGCAATGAAATCCCCGGAATATTCCGCTGCAATTGAAATCTTAACGATTTTCCGCGCACCGGAAGAGAAAGTATAGTTGGCGCTGACAAGAGTGTTCTGTGTAATATCGGAGTTGTTGGGATTCAATATTTTCTGAACTTGGGTGTTATTAGAGGTATCGATATAGGTAACATAAACTGCAACTGTTTTGCCACTCGGGGGAGAATATAATTTTGTTAGACTCAATGACAGATTGAAAAGTTTACCTCCGATACCCTGAACATTCAAATTTTGATACAGAACAACGCCCATAAATTCAGTCGTAGTCGGCGGATGCAGATCTACTGCTCCACCGGAAAGAGGATTCCAGTTTGAAGGAATCTTTGGGTTCACAATCCAATTGTCTAATCCGCTATTAAAGTCTCCGTTCCGAATAACATCCACACCTGTTATGGTAGTGGTGAAGCTTTTCTCAGCCCCGTAACCAGTACCATCCCCTGCCACCGTGGCACGGAAGAAATAAGTAGCGTTGGACGAAAGGCCAGTCAGATTAGCGCTGAAGGCCCCGGTGACGTTTACTGACACCGGTGTAGTGACCAAGGTGTAATTTCCCGAAGCCGTACTATACTGAAAGGATACATTGGCCGAGGTCGCTGTACCAAAGCTGGTCAAAGTGCCATTGAGGCGAGCCGAATTAGCGGTGATATTGGTAGCATTATCGGTGGTGACAGTCGGGGAAATCTCAGGTATTACCCCCAACCCAAACTGCCCAAAGGTGTTCAGGTTATTGGCTCGGAGGTGTGTGGCATCCATTAATGTGTAGTCGTTGATGATTGTCCAGGTGTGTTGTGCATCTTGCCGTTTCAAGATGCGTAGTAGATTAGGGTTGCTGATATTGGGTATAGAGCTCAAATTAAAAGTAGCACTAGCATTGATCGACGAAAGAACAGTCCCCATCTCCCAGTAGCATGCCGGAATAATCTGGGAAATCCCCTGGGGAGGAACTCCGCCAGGATTAGACACAATCCGCTTTACCATGAAGGCATTCAAATCCTGGGAAAACCCACCTTTTACAAACGATATAACACTAAGCGATACATCTGTCTGGAGGAAATTCACTTCTCCAACGCTAGTTATCGGTATAATCTGCAAATCCTCCCTATGAGGGGCACCCTTGACAGTCAGGTGGCTTGCGAAAGCCCCGTAATAGCTCTGCACAACATGGCTGAATGAGGAGAATACGAATTCAACCTGCCCGTTGCCATTGTTGAATTCTGCTTCCCAAGTGTCATCACTCGATGGGTCAATGGTTCCCCATCCGGATCCGGAAATACTACTGCCGGGACCAACAGGGCTAGGCCAGTTTACATCCATACTGATGCGGCTATTAGTTATTGCTAGCTTGGCGACTCCACCTACCTTGATAGTTGCGGTTCCACCTGTATAAACACGATAGTCGCCACTTTGACCTAGTATCCCCCAGTTCTTTTTCTGTATAGATGCCAGTGCAAAATTATTAAACTCAACGGTCACATTTCCAGTGCTTTGTAGCACACTCGTATTTTCTGCGGTACATGTGCCATAGCTTGCCCGCCCTGATCCCCCTGAACCATTACTGCCATTCCCTATGCCATCAGGATTCCAGGTAAGATTTACATAGGCATAGACTCCGGCCCCCGCATCATAGCTGTAGGGAGTAGCATCTTGGTCAAACATCCATGGCCCCAAGCCACTGGCATCAATCATGGTATCAAAGTCGATGGTTGGCTCATTGGCTGCTTGGACGGGCTTGGGTGAAAGGAAAAGCGTTGTCGTCAGCAGTGATAATAGCAGTGTTGACATCGTAACGAGCGAAATACCACGCTTTAACCAAGAGTTCAATCGTAGGTGTTTCAAGTTTCTAAAGACTGTGTCCACTTCTTACAACTCCTTTGGTATCTTACGATACGTCGTGCGTGCGACCGCGGATGCGTCCTATAGCTGGTGGAAATTCTTTCCAGCCATATCCTATACCCTCTTATCATCAAAGTCAATCCCTTAGGCAAGCAGCACTTCCTCTAAGAATTCCAGTTTGATTGGCCCTTGTTCCAATGCTCTTGATGCCTCCTCTATCCAGGTAATATCTTCAAATCTCATCCCGACTTTCTGCCACTTTAGCCTTTCTTCCTCCAAAAGGCTAAAAACCACTACCAGTGCCGAGGTTTCGTTCGGAAAGTGGCCAGCCACCATTAGGGAGATTGAAGAGTATTTACACAAGGTGACAACTGAGGATATTGGTGTTACATTCCTATCTAAGCCAAGCATTATTCTATACAACAATCCCCAGATCTTTGTTTCACTTGGCCAAGGCAAGTGGGGTCTGCTAGAATGGAATCTGGCTCCGACTTCAAATAAGGACGCTACCTCTCTGGCGTGCGATGTGTTAGTTGAAGATGAAGGAGCATGGTTGACCATCCAGGAAATTCACATGGAAATGAGGTCTCGAGGTTGGCCGGGTTCGATCTCTTCACTGCAAAGGGCTTTAAATAGGGAACTAGGAAAGCCACACAAACGAGTCCGTAGAGAGGAGCTTCACGGATTTAACATACTGTTATACGGCTTGGCTGATCGTGATTGGAACGAGCAGGCTGCCTTGGCAAGGCTTCTTGCGGATTGAATAGATATTGCTATTCGGAACCCAGACCAACAAGATAAGGAACCCTCCATTCCACCTCCTATGCAAGAAGAATTTTAGTCTCTATATTCTCATACTGCACAATCCGTCAATATGTAATCCATCCGGTCGCACAATCCCATCGGGTCTATTTAACTCCGCTGGTATCCTCAAATCCTTGTTAGGGAATAGTTACCAATGTCATCCTTCCCTTTCCTTAAGATATTCCAACAAATAGTATCCCTTCATAGTGTCTGTTCTTGATGAAGATTTTCTTGACCCAACCTATCGGTGGATGTAGACTGCTGGTGAGCAACGCTGTTACCGGCTTTTTAATCTAGTTTTGCGATTCAGGTAAGAATGGAAAATAAGGATACTATCCCTATCCATCCTGAAGTGCTGGTTGAATTGGTGTCAGTACGAATGCCTTTCGGGAAATACAAAGATCGCATCCTTTGTGACTTGCCGGAACCTTATCTAGTATGGTTTCACCAGAAAGGTTTCCCTCCAGGAAAAATCGGCATGCTGCTGTCCTATCTTTATGAAATCAAACTAAACGGACTAGAATACCTTCTTAAGCCAATCAGGAACAATCGGCCGTGAAACAAACTGTAAGATTTAAAGGGTTGTTTGCGACGCGACCTGTTTTATTATCTCATCAATATGCATATTGGTTCTTATCAGTTCTTCTTTCCTTGCCTTTGACAACTTCTTGACCTTACCTTCCACACCCAGTGCCAGGCTTCTACTCCCTATATTCTTTTGGAACACCAACACCAGAGGCTCCCTGCCTCGAAGGTACTTTGCCTTCGTATCACCGTTTCCCTGGTGCTCCGCAAACCTGCGAGCAACATTAGTCGTAATACCGGTATACAGACTTCCCTCATTACATCTGATCAAATATAAGTGCCAATCAGGCATTATGATGACCTGCTTGCAGCATCCTCTCGAGGCTCGCCTCGTTGATGTCCGAGGGTTTTCGAAACCGAACAACGCCAGGTTGGTATCATAGCAAGGATTCCATATAGGTCCTGAGGGCGGAGGCAAAACGGTCGCGTTGCCAACGACGGATGTCAGCGGAATTGAGCTCGACGCAAAAAGTACCAGGAGCCTTTGCAAGTCGTTCGAGGCTGGCCATGGGCCAGAGGAGTGAGGGGTCCAGAGAAAGTGTGGTGCCGAGTGATATTCGCCAGGCCTTGAGGCGGCCAAAACGCATGACCTGTTCTCGGCTCATGCGTTCATCTGTCATGGGAGGCGGCCTGCGGATTAGCGGCGCGGCCAAACCATCGCCTAGGGCTTGCTCAAGGCCAAGCCTAATCCGTTGCAGTCCTGCTTGCCCGAGACCAGGGACATTCGAAAGTGCCCCCGGGGGATTCATAGAAAGCGAGACGAGTATAGTGTCAGGTACTACGTAGAAGGGAGGCCGATGCTGACGGCGGGCCTCTCCCTCACGAAACAGGAACAGGCTCCGCAGAATTGCCAGGCCGCGTCCATCCATGTCCCCAGCCCCTTTGACCGAGAGGTATGCGGTCTCCGGATTGGGTGGGGTATACCGCACCCCTTCGAGTCGAGCACACTCCTCAGCGACCCAATTGGTTCGCCCCATGGCCTGCAGTCGTTCGGCCAGGGTCTCTCGTAGGGCGAAGAGATAGCGGACATCGGTAGCGGCGTAGTCGATGGCCTCGGCAGAGAGCGGGCGCCGCCCCCAGTCAGCCCGCTGGAGACGCTTGCTCTTAGGGATAGTAATACCCATGAGGTCCTCGATGAGGGCTGCCAGCCCAACCCGGGTCAAACCGGCAAAGCGGGCGGCGATGTTCGTATCGTACAGGTTGCGGACACGAAATCGGTAATGTCGGTCGAGGCTCCGGATATCGTAGTCCGCGCCATGAATGACTTTGATAATAGAAGCATCAGCCAGTACCTCTTTGAGGGAAGCAATCTCCTTCAGAACTATCGTGTCAATGACGTAGAGTTTATGGTGGGTAGCAATCTGAATCAGACAGAGCTGCTCAGGATAACGGAAGAAGCTGTTAGATTCGGTATCAAGAGCGATGTCTCGACAGTCCAACATCGCCTTGACGGCGGCATCAAGTTGGGCGGTCTGGGTGACGATTTCGACGGGAAGGGGTAGCAAGACAGTCATCAATCCAGTATACCGTCTCATAACTATCCTGGCAATGAGTGACGGTCTATCTGCGTCAAATTAAGGCGAACACGATGAAACGATAGTGTCTGCTCTTTGTTTGCTCCTTGTCATACGTATACCTTAACTGCAAGGATTCCTGCCTGGAACCGCACGAGTGATGGTTAGCTATTCTGCGTCCATCCAACCCATTATTTCCACCAAACCCACTTTTCTAGCTATAATAGCATTTGTAAGAGAAATATATGCTCAATGTCACCAGCATCTCCAAGTCCTACGGCAACCGTGAGCTGTTCAGTGGAGTCAGTTTTACCATCGATATGAATGACCGCATTGCGGTCATCGGTCAAAATGGCACCGGCAAGACTACTCTCTTCGAGATTATTGTCGGTAACATCATGCCGGATTCCGGTAGCGTATCTCTACGGCATGACGCTACCATCGGCTACCTTCGCCAGGATATCCAGGCACCGTCTAAAAGCACTTTGCTGGAATATGTTTCACGCGCATCCGATATTATCAACAACCTGGACCATAAAATTCGTCTCCTTCAGGAAGACCTCACCAATGAAAAGGACGAGGGAACAGTGACCGGCCTTCTTGAAAAACTGGGCGAACTTCAGGTACTCTACGAGTCAAAAGGGGGCTATGATTCCGAGCATGAGGCAAAGATAATTCTCTCCGGATTGGGCTTCGCCGGGTCAGATTTCGGACGTGTGCTGTCCGAGTTCAGCGGTGGCTGGCAGACACGTATCGAACTGGCCAGGCTCCTGTTTCTTAACCCGGATATCTTATTGCTCGATGAGCCGACGAACCATCTCGATTTGGAAACACAGCGCTGGTTCGAGAGCTACCTGAAACGCTATCATGGAGCCGTTCTCGTCACTTCCCATGACCGGGCTTTTCTCAACAGCGTCGTCCGCAAAATCATATCCATCGAGGCTGACGATGTCATTTTCTACCAAGGTGATTACAATAGCTATGTTCTTGCACGACAGAAGGATATCGAGGCACGTTCGGCAACCGCCCGACGGCAGGAACTCAAAATCAGCCGGGAGATGCTCTTCATCGAGCGCTTCCGCGCCAAGGCTACCAAGGCTACCCAAGTCCAGAGTCGCATCAAGAAATTAGAAAAAATCGAGCGCATTACAGTTCCCCGCTTGACGAAGAAGATTCATTTTAATTTTCCCGAACCTCCTCGGAGCGGACACGCTGTAATCGAACTCAAGCACGTTGCCAAGTCTTATGGCGAACGTGTTGTCTACCGCGAACTTAACTTAGTGCTGGAGCGCGGCGACCGTGCCGCCATCATTGGAGTAAACGGGGCGGGTAAGACAACCCTCCTGCGGATGCTGGCGGGGGCCCTTCCATTTGAGAGCGGGGAGCGCATCATTGGTCACAATGTTACCCCAGTTTACTTTGCCCAGCATTACATCGAGTCTCTCAATCCGCATAACACCATAACCGAAGAGCTGCGGAGCATAGCGCCAGACGAACCGGAGCAATATTTGCGCGGACTGCTGGGAGCTTTTCTGTTTAGCGGCGACGACATAACTAAAAATATTTCCATGCTCTCCGGCGGGGAAAAGACCCGTGTCGCTATTGCCAGGATGCTCACTAAGCCGGCTAATTTTTTCCTTCTCGACGAGCCAACCAACCATCTGGATATTCAGTCTCGCGAGATTTTGACCGATGCCCTGGATGCTTATAAGGGTACGATTTGTCTCATCACCCACGACCGCACGCTCATACGGGAAATCGCTAATAAAATCATCGAGGTACGGGAAGGAAATATAAAGGTTTTTCACGGCAATTACGACGATTATCTCCAGCAAACTGAAACCACTACCGCAGAAATCAGCATGAGGGAAACCCCAGTTGGCTTACGGCAGTCAGACCGTCCGTCAGGTGCCGTAAAAAATCGTCAGCACAAGGAGCTTGAAGGTCATCTTCGGAACGAACACTACCGTGCCACGTTGCCGGTAACCAAACGCATCACAGAAATAGAGCGGGAAGTCGTAGTGGCTACGGAGCGAATTACAGAGATTGATGCCATGATTGCTGACCCCGCACACTATAAAGACTCTCAGAACGTAGTCGCCGTGAACCGTGAGTACCTGGCCTTGAGAGCGAAAGTGGCAGAACTCACTACCGAATGGGACGCTCTTACCGCCGAGGCAGAGCGGTTAGAACAGAAATATCTCCGGGAGAAGAAAGAGCTGGAGAGTGAAAAGATTGTAAAGTAGTGGTTCACCGCAAATTCTAACTCCTCAGATGTTCTTCTTCGTTGAACAGGCATTGTGAAAGAAAAGGTGAAATCAACAGTATGGATGCTACGAAACGGGCCAACATCAAACCTGGTTTGAAGGTCTCAATAGTACAGAAAGCCGACCAGATGTCGGGAAAACTAACTGAAGGGGTGGTCAAAGACCTTCTAACAAATTCTCCCGTTCACTCCCGCGGTATCAAGGTTCGGTTAGTAAGTGGCCAAGTTGGTCGAGTTAAAGAGATAAAGGTCTAAGGTTTTCCCTAGTGTTCCTGATATCTGTCTCACCTTAAGGACTCGAACCAGACAATCAATATTCTCGAATTTTCACTGTTTGGTCGCGTCCACTACCCCGGCTCTAGTGTGGCTCATGAATTCTTGGTTTTCCTTAGCGAAGAATGTTTTAATTTGATTTGTTATATGCTTTCATACCAAATGTCTAGGTGAACCGACGTACTAATGCGGCAACATCGTTTAGTTCTTCCATGTTTGCCACCGTATTTATTAACTGATCAAGTTTCTGTTCAGAGAAGGGCTTTATGCTCACCGAATTACAGTTTCTAAGTTTACTCTTGACATCAGCAGGGCTAAACGGTTTCCCGGGGCTACCTGACGGAATGGCAACCTCCTGAGTTAATTCTATACCGTCCTTTAATGTAATAATAACTCTGGCTGGCTCAATTGTTCCTCCGGTAAAGGCAGGCTCCATCTTCGTATACAATTTATCTGTAAGGTTATTCACAATAGGGTCTTCTGTAGCCTTATCCGTATAGTCTTCTATCGAGGCTCTTCTCTTAGCGATGGCAGTGGCTACTGACCATGGTATGCTGAACTGAGTATCCACAGCGTTCCGGGGGTGTCTTTTTACTTCCAAGGGCTCACAAAGAATGTAACTCCCGGCTCCGGTATAGACCATTATCTTTGTCACATCCGCGGGGCGTATATCATACCGTTTAGCCAATGTCAGAGCTGCCTCAATTGACGTATGGTTCACCACGCCACATGGATATGGTTTAAGGCTGACATCCTCATTTTCAAATTTCTTACCTAGCCCGGCAGTCAGTTTACCAAGATCACAGTACTTGCTTGTCGGATGATAAAGTTTGTAGAAGCCTGCCTCCCCTTCAATAAACCTTTTTGCTCCAGTTATACCCTTCTTAGCCATTAGAGCCGACTCCACTCCTACTCTGCTGGCAAAACCGGGGCCCAATCTCTTGGCTAATGCTCCTTCCCTGATAACTTGCATATTCCCACCAGCCTGGTGATAGGCGAGTCCTAGAGCGTTTAACATCTGCTCAGAGTCTAGCTTAAGAAGTCTACCCGCCGCCGCCGCTGCCATAAAGTAACCGAACAAAGTTGTAAAATGCCAGTAATGCCAGGCTGTTTGTGGTTCTCCTTGAGGAACCTGTAAAACTAGAGCCATACGGCAACCCAGGTCTACTGCAAGAGTAACCGCCGTAAGAAATTCCTTACCGCTTACGTTCCCCGTGAGCTCAGCAACGGCCAAAGCGGGAGGAACAGTCACGACAGCTACGTGGAGAGTGATTTTATTGTAAGTATCGTCAAAATCCAGCGCATGAGCCATGCTTGCATTGGCTTGAGCGGCAAGCGGTGCTGGAAGTTTATGCCCATAAGCTATCAGTGTACTCTCAGGTTTACCTCCCCATTCACTTACCATGTTTACCAATTCCGTAATGCCATTAGCCTTGCTCCCACCGATAGCTGCCGAAAGTATATTGATGACTTGAGCCTTGGTGGCTTCAATGGTAGAAGTTGGTATTTCATCATATACTGTATTCAACATATATTCTGATAGTGCTTTTTCGATATTCATTATGCCTCCATCGTCATTATTTAAAGGTTAGCTTATACGAGAATTATTATAAGTACGATTCGTTATCTTCTCGTTGATACTTTCTGAATAGCTCCGGCATCCCAGTTAAATGTTGCACCGGATGGCCGCATAATTTCTGGCGCCGGCACCTGCTCTTCGCCTTTAATGGACTTGATAAGGTCGAAGGCTTTGTCAACGCTGGCTTCGTCGCCTTCAATGACTAAGACGATCGCACCTTCAGAGCCGCCTATGCCGCCAGCCCCGACCATCGTGGTATTCACGCCAAAAAGAATCGCCAGTGCTTGAATTTCAGTGACGACCTTACCCTTTATTAGTGGGATAAGGACGGTAGGGCTGCCAGTGCTGTATTTGTAGTTATAGACGCCTGTGACTTTCAGGGCATCCTCAACGGATGGTATCATCTTCTCTAAACCGACCGGCACAATGAGATTGGCATCGCGGGCAATAAGCGACATCAGGGCGTAGCCAATTGTCCCGGCATCTTCCCCCGCGCAAAGCACGCCCGCCTCACCCCAGATGTCAACGGCGTTCGCCCCCTTTAAGAATACGTCATTACGCGTAAACTGCGGGATAACCTCTTGTGGTTTGGTGTCCCAGAGCTTGCCGTTCTTCAGAACGATATCGTTGCCTGTGCCGCGTCTTTGGTTCACGGTAAGCTCGCCATGGGTGATGATACCGCGGCTGTACTCCGCCTTATTGATTATTTTACGGTCGTAGGCTGCCTTGTTTTCGGCGTTTGCCAGCATGATTTCTTCGGCGACATACGTATTAGTTGTACCGCGGGCGAAGATGACGATACCGGATTTAAGAGCGTCTTTAACCTCGGGCATGGCGGCAACACCTTTGGCAATAAGACGCTTTGATTCAGCTGGTGTTAATGTGACCAGTGCTTTGGTGGTGTTACCAGTGATTTCGGGAATGGGATATTCATAGAACATTTTCCAACTCCTTCTTGCTTTTTAGCGTACGGATTCCATCTAAGAGGAGTATTATATCACTTGTATAGGTGGTCAATGAAATCGGAAAGGAGTTCAGTAGATAATTTATAGAGCAGGTTTGACAATTGGATGCCCTAGGTTTATCGTAGTTACCATAATCTAAATCAAATTTAGGGAGGACAATATGGTCAAAGTATATGTTTGCAAGAACCCGTTTCCTGAAGTAACTGGTAAACTTGCCGGGCTTTATGAGACCAGGATATGGGACGGTGAAGATAATCCTGCGCGGTCCGTTCTGCTTGAAGAAGTACGCGATATCGAGGGGCTTCTTACCGTAAGCGGTGTTCCTATTAATGCGGAGGTAATTAAAACTGCTCCTAAACTTAAGGTGATAAGTACCTGCTCAGTCGGCTATGACCATATTGATATAGCGGCTGCCACCGCCCGTGGTATCGCCGTGGGGTACCTTCCCTACGTACTCACAGAAACAACTGCAGACCTTGCCTTTGGTCTTCTTCTGACATCGGCCAGGCGAATCCCTGAGGCTGACGCATTCGTGCGCAAGGGTAAATGGACGAGGGCGAGTCATATGGATATTCCCGGGGTCAATGTTAACAACACCACGCTAGGAATCATTGGCTTTGGCAGAATAGGTGCACATATGGCCAGGAGAGCTAAAGCCTTTAACATGCGGGTGCTATATTTCGATATCAGGCGCCGTGAAGATATGGAAAGCCTTATGGGTGTAGAATTTGTTCCCAGGTTGTATGACCTGCTTTCGCAGTCTGATTTTGTTACTGTGCATGCCAGTCTCAATGAAACAAGTAGGCATATGATAAGCACCGCAGAGTTTGCCGTGATGAAGCGCACTGCAATTTTGATTAATGCAGCCCGGGGGCCAATCGTAGACCCTCAGGCACTATATCAAGCACTTAAGTCGCACCAAATTCTGCGGGCAGCCCTGGATGTTACTGAGGCCGAGCCAATCCATATGGATGACCCACTGCTCACCCTGGATAATCTCATTATTACCCCGCATATTGGTAGCCTGACTGTCCATACTAGAAAACAGATGATGATAACGGCTGTTGAGAATCTAATTGCTGGTTTAGGTGGTAAAGAAGTCCCTTATTGTGCTAACCCGGAGGTATACAACAAGTCTTGACCTTTAGAAATATAGTATGGTGTTACTCATTTAATATGTTTTTACGTAGCCGTAACGAGGACAAAAAACAATTGCGCTTCTCAGCAAGCCAATACCAACTTGATTTCCGAAAGAATCCTAAACGCTGCGAACTAAGCTGTTTATTGAGACTACCGGGAATTGGGCCAAAACAGACGACTATTGGCCGGTGAACACTCTCCATACTCAAAACATCAGTAGCATCTCGCCATTTATTTCTTGCAGCTATAACAAAACATCTAAAAGTTACCTCAAAACAGGAATCAAGAGATAGGCACTGCTTCGTCAGGTGCAGGCGAAGGTTACCTCGAAAAAGGCCTCGGCATTTTGCTAATGCAACCTTCTAAAGAGTGATAGTTTATACAAGAGGAGAATCCTTTGTGGCGACACGACTGCTCAAGATACTACAATACCTGAGAAGGTTGACGGCTAGGAATAGTAAAGCAAAGAGTGGATATTGAGTCCACACTGTCATCGATTTCGCCGTGGTTTATCGGTGCGGCGAATAATGCAAATTCATGCTACAATCATCGCATGGCGAACCAACTTGTGTTGGTAGATCTCTACACTAATCATAACATTTAGCTTCCCATAGTGTTTACTCCTTCTCCTAATATGAGAGGGGGAAATATAGAAAGAGGGCTAACGCCCTCTTAAACGCCCTAGCAAAATCCCTCTCATTCTCCCCTTCGGCAAGCTCAGGGCAGACTCTTTAGGAAAGGAGAAGCTACCCATTGGGAAGAGATTTAAGAGAGGGGGCGTAGCCCCCTCTCTTTCTTTTACTCCCCCTTCCCTTGGCAAGGGAAGGGGGACACAGGGGGATAGGTTTCTAAACCACCTCAGGAACGCCTTTGGTTGCTGAGACAAGAAAAGAGGGGCTTTCGCCCCTCTTTAACTTTTCGGCTAACTGCCTCAATAAGCTAAGTCTTGCTAGTTTTTCTTCTCCAGCAGTTTAGGCTGGTGAGCATGACGCCACCAGGAACTGACCAGCTTCGTGGCCAGCCCAAGGGACAGAGTAAAACCTCCCGCCAGGAGGAGTACAATACCGGGTAGCAGAAATATGATGGTGAGGATAAGTAGCCATCCCATGACAATACCGGTATCACCCAAAAGCATCAGCTTCTTACTAAAGTTGATGTCCTTCCACCTCGGCTGGACATGGGTATGTGCCCTGATACCGGCGAAGATAATCGGGGAGGCGACTACTTTATCATAGGCAACCTCGGTGGGGATAAAATTGAGCTTGGCCCCCATGCTTTCGATAGAATAGACCGAATCCGGGTCAGGGACAAAGCGGCGGTCTAGCGGAGCCACCGTGTCCATGTTATTCAAAAGGACTACCCTGGTCATGGGCATCTCTTCGGAAATCATCTCGGCCACGTCCAATCCACCCATGCGCGAGAGGGCGATACTATCCATACCAGTAACATGCGGCAGATAACAATCAATGATAACGATGTCTGGCCGGACTTTCCTTGTCACCGCCAGTGTCGTTGAGACATTAGGCGCCTGAGCGACGACAACCGCCTGCCCGATGTTTTCAATCAACTCTCTTAGAAAATCCTGTACCTGCGGGTGTTCTGAGGCAATGACGACTCGTGTTTCTTTCCTCTCGCTGGCAACTGCTGATACCCTTCCCATTGTCGTCCTCCTTTACATATACTCCCTATAGTAGGTAACGAATATCCATCCCGGGTGTTACACAATCGTAATATACCGGAGGATTTGTACAAGAAGACGGGGGACACAGAGCCGGTTTTCTTGCCACAGCCCGAATTTGCTCAGCTACACTGCAGCACAAACACCACCTTGTTCTCCGCTCCGGGCATTTCTGGTAGCGTGATTTCATTTCTTGACGGCTAGTTGACGTTGTCTGGCGAACAGCACCAGGAAAGTTGCCACGGCGACGATGATGACTCCGATGGCAGTCAACTGTGCCTGCTTCAGGCCAAGGAAGACCACCTCGTTATCCCGCCAGACAAAGACGATTAGCTGGCTCAATGAATAGCCGAGAATGTAGACGAAGAATAATACACCCGGCTTTACTTTATTCCGCAGCCACCAGAGCAGTCCAAAGAGCAGTATATTGACCAATGCTTCGTAAGCAGCCGCCGGCTGGTAAGCGATATCATGCCTGGGCGGGAACGAATTGGGATTGGCATAAACCACTCCCCAGGGGAGATTGGTCGGAAAGCCAATAACATCTCCGTTGATAAAGTTACCGATGCGACCGAAGAACTGACCCACGACCGCAAACATTGCGGCGAAATCCAGCAGTTTCAAGACGGAGATTCTTAAGCGCCATCCCGCTACCAGCAACACGATGACCACGGCGAAGATGGCTCCATAAAAAGCCATGCCCCCTTCCCACACTGCCATAACGCGCAATGGCTCGGCGAGGTATGGCCCTAAAGGCTGCTGAATGACATAGTATAGCCTGGCGCCAACCAGCCCGGCAGGAATTGACCAATAGACCACCTTTTCAAGCTGAGCCTGGGTGAACCCCTTGCTCACAGCATAAGGCCAGGCTACCAGCAAACCGACGGTGATACCGACCACATACATCAGACCATACCAGTGGACGGATAATGGCCCGATGGAGAATGCTACCGGATCCACATTAATAACTATCATCAATCCCCCTGGATTAATCCGCTAGCTCCCTGGTTTGTTGAATCCCGGCCATACTCCCTGCTCATGACCGTGCTGGCATTCAAGGATATGAAGCTTCTGTTCCCCGGCAACGACAATACCAAAAGTTTCCAGCAAAGCCTCCGGGGTTATCACCTCATCCGGTGCGCCGAGAGCGACCACCCGGCGCGCCAGCAACATTACCTGGTGGCAAAGGGCGGCCTCCTCCTGGATATCATGGGTAGCCATGACGATAGCCGCTCCCCGGCACAACTCGTCATTAATGGCATGTAAATAAAGCTCCCTGCCTCCGGCATCCAGACCTGAAGTCGGCTCGTCCATGACCAGCAAATCTGCCCGGTGAGCTAACCCCTGAGCCAGGTAAGTCCGCTGTTGCTGGCCGCCGGACAGGGAGCGCAGTGGAGACTCAGCCAGCTTTTCAATACCCATCGTCCGCATCGCAGACAGCACGATTTCATCATCCTGACGGCTCATCCGTTGCCAAAGACCGCGCGCCGGAAAACGCCCCATACGGACGACATCAATGGCACGGAGGGGTAAGACAAACCCGGAGTGGTGAAACTGGCCCAGATAGGCAATACGAAGATGATTATTCCCCGGTGGCATACCGAATACCGATAGCTGGCCTCCCAATACCGGCAGCAGGCCAACAATCGTCTTCAACAGCGTGGATTTCCCTGAACCATTGGTGCCGATGAGTGCCACCGCTTCACCGGGCCTCAGCTCAAAGCTGATATCCGGCACGATAACCTCGTTGGAGTAGCCAATGCTGAGTGCTTTAGCCTGGATGTAAGGAGTACCGTTATTCATCACCGGAGGAGCGACACTTACACCCTTTGCTGAACCGGCTTCTTTGCGGTTATCCATGCGTTAATCCCTCGGAACGTACCGGACGGCGGTTACGTAAATTCTGCACGATAAATACAATGAAAAAGATTACCACCGCTACCAGTATAATAGCAGCCCCGGCGGCCAGGTTAAAGTGATAGCTTATCAGTAGCCCCAGGTACATCGACAAGACACCGAAGAGCATCGCCCAGGACATCATCACCTCGACCCGGCGAGCCAGCAGTGCCCCGGCACCGGCCGGTGCGATGAGCAGCCCGAAGACGAGCAGAGTGCCCACGGTCTGGAAAGATACAATCACCGTGGCGGCAATCATGAAAAGCATGACGTTATGGTAGAGACGCACCGAGAAACCAGCCACCTCGGCCTGCTCCGGGTCAAAACTGAGCAGCAGAAATGGCCGGGCACAGATAAACGCTGTCGCTGCAATAATGACCGTAGCAGCCAGTTGAATCAGGATAGACGGTATATCGATACCCAGAATCTCGCCAAAGAGGATGCGGGTAAGGTCACCACTAAAGGAGTTCGAGCGGGAGACAATGACCACCCCCAGTGACAGCATGCCAATGAAGAGCAGTCCGATGGCCGTATCCGAGGACAATCTCGACCGCTGTGTAATCAGGGTGATACCGCCTATCATGAACACCGCACCGATGGCGGCTCCAATCATTCCCGGAAAACCGACCATAACGGCGACGGCGATACCGGGCAGTACACCGTGGGCGAGAGCATCACCGATGAAAGCCAATCCACGCAGAATCACAAATGTGCCGGCAATGGCGCAGGCGATAGAAACCAGAATACCGGCAATGAGAGCCTGAAGCATAAAGCTATTGGTGGTGAATGGTGTCAACAGCCAGTCCATCGCTCTCCTTATTTCAAAGCACCAGCAATAACGCCAGTCAGGTTTCTGATGAAGGTAAAATATGAGCCGTCGCCAGGTAAAGTATGTGTCGTCAACTCAACGACCTGCACGCCAGTTTCGTTACCAATAGCCCTGGCTACCGCCGGCGATGTGCCCAGCTCGGTAAAGATTGCCTTGACCCGGTTATCCTGAATCGCTTTCTTCAACACGGCAAGGTCTGCTGCCGATACCCCTGCCTGCGAAGATAAGCTGGGAATAATTACGCCGACCAGCTTGAAACCATAGCGCCGGGCATAATACCCCATGGACTCATGTCCGGTAACCAGTTTGCGGTTATCCCGGGGTATTGCCGCCACCGTACTGGCCACCTCATTATGTAAAGAGTCAAGCCGGTTTTCCAGGTCTCTTGCCCGGGCACTCACATCCAGATTAAGCTCTTTCTCCATGACCTGGGACAGAGCACTGACAACATCCTTCATCGCCAGCGGGTCCGGCCAGAAATGCGGGTCGGGGGCACCAAGCACCTGGTCAGGGTCTCCGGAGGGAATTCCCTCCCCGGGTCCGACATGACGAATGGTAAAATAATTAGAGGCGGTAAAAAACTTGACGCCTCTACTCCTGGCTACCTCAAGAGTTTTCCCCATACCACTTTCAAACCCGAGCCCGTTTTCGATAACGAGGTCAGCCTTGTTTATCCTTTCGATATCTTTCGCCGATGGCTCCCACTCATGCGGGTCCAGTCCATTCGGCGTGGAAACAATCACTACCGCCTGGTTACCAACCAAATCTCTGACAACAGAACCAAGAATAGAGTAAGTGACCACAATAGTCTTTTTGTCACTACTCGTCAGGGGTTGACACGATAATGTGCTCAGAAGAGCCAGCACCAGGAGTGCTGATAATAGAACGAATCTGCCTTTAATCCTGTCTCTTACCTTCCGCTTTAGACTACTTCCGTTAGCCTTAAGATACTACGTTATCGATAATAAATCAAGGCTAATGATGAGTTGGTTACTAACCTATCCCCCCTGTATCTCGCCTTCATTGCAGGATTGAGCAGTTTAGCAATTTAAGAGGGCGACCTCTTTTATCTATTTGCCCCATGGAAGGACACCAGTTCACCTCGAGCATTGTCGAAGGGCGTTCATGGTTCGACAGGCTCACCACGAATGGTTTGTATGGGTTGTTAAACAATCTCACACAATGGATTTGACAAAAAATCGGCCACGAGCTATACTTAGTCCACTTAGAATTGAATAGGTAAAAGGCCGAGAACGAGACTAGTAGACCTCCAGCGAGGCTCAGAGAGCCGGGTTAGGTGTGAGCCGGTGCCGGCGCAAAGGTTGAATGGACTCGGGAGCTGCAAACCGAACGGTTACGCCAAGTAGGTTTTGACGGAAGGGCACCGTTATCAGAGCCCAGGGTATCGTCCCTCCTTCACGGAAGGACTGTACCTGAAAGAGATGATTACCTGATAATATCGGTAATCAAGTAGGGTGGTACCGCGCAGGAAAATCCCTCGCCCCTATGGCGAGGGATTTTTTGTTTTAGTAAGGAGAAATAAGATGTATTACCCGACATTGGAAGAAGTGAAGAAGCTCAGTAAAGAAGGTAACCTGGTGCCTGTCTACCGTGAGATTGTGGCTGACCTTGAGACACCGGTTTCGGCTTTCCTCAAGATTAATCGTGGCGGCTATTCTTTCCTGCTGGAAAGTGTTGAGGGTGGGGAACGGCTGGCCCGCTATAGCTTCATCGGCACCGAGCCTTATGACGTGCTCAAAACCAAGAAAGAAGATAAGATTGACCCATTACCCCTCGTCGCTGCCGAGTTGAAGAAGTATAAGATTGTGCCGGTAAGCGGTCTCCCCCGTTTTTGTGGAGGCGCCGTCGGCTATCTATCTTACGAAACGGTGACCCGCTTTGAGGACTTACCATCCCCGGAACGCGACCCCCTGAATTTACCCGAATCAGTGTTTATGTTCGTTGATACCATGCTCGTCTTCGACCATGTGACCCATAAAATAAAGGTCTTAAGCTATGTTCATGTTGATGGTGACATCGAGGCCGACTATCAAAAAGCGGTCGATAGAATTGAAAGCCTGGTCGCTCGCTTGAACCAGCCGCTCGATGTTAACCACCAGACACCGGCGGGTACACACGCTAAAGGCCAGCTTATCTCAAACTTCTCCAGGGACAGGTATGCTGCCAGTGTTACCAAAATAAAAGAGTATATTACCGCCGGTGAGGCTATCCAGGTGGTGTTATCCCAGCGCCTCTCGCAGCCGACCAGTGCCCCTCCCTTTGAGATTTACCGGGCGCTGCGCACTATCAATCCCTCACCCTATATGTTCTTCCTCGATTTTACTGATTTTCATATTATTGGCGCCTCCCCGGAGATTCTGGTGAGGGTCGAAGGCGATGTGGTCGTTACCCGCCCGCTGGCGGGCACCCGGCCCCGCGGTAAGAATCCAGAAGAGGACGCCCGGCTGGAGAAAGAGCTTCGCAGTGATGAGAAGGAGCGGGCGGAACATATCATGCTGGTCGACTTGGGACGCAATGACATCGGGCGGGTCAGCGAGCCGGGCACGGTGAAGGTGAGCGAGCTGATGGACGTGGAACGCTATTCCCATGTGATGCACCTGGTGACCCATGTGCAGGGTAAGCTCAGGCATGATATGAATGCCTTCGATGCTTTACGGGCCTGCTTTCCGGCGGGTACGGTATCCGGGGCGCCTAAAATCCGCGCCATGGAAATCATCGCCGAGCTTGAACCGGAGAAAAGAGGGCCTTATGCCGGAGCAGCGGGTTACTTCTCTTTTAACGGTAACATGGATATGGCCATCGCCATCAGAACGATGGTGGTCAACAAGGGCATTGCCTATACCCAGGCCGGAGGCGGGATTGTTTATGACAGTGTGCCCGAGCTTGAGTACCAGGAGAGTATGAATAAGGCGAGAGCCTTGCTGAATGCCATCACTCAAGCGGAAAGCTAAAGACGGATAGCGAAAGAGGTTGTTTAATAATGTCATTCTCGGGTCAAGCCCGAGAATCCAGACGGCCACCCCTCGCCTGGATTCCAGCTTTCGCTGGAATGACAGAATATCCTTGCTCAACGACTTCGTTGGAGGAGAGATACTAAGTAAGGGTGAAGAGAGGTGAAGCTCCTCTTAAAGCTTCTCCGGGAAAGGGGAGATGCAAGGAGAGTAAAAGAGAAGCTAAGTCTGAAATATAACAGGGGATGAGGTAAATAAAGGACAGAATGATTCGGGAGGAGAGCCATGCTACTACTGATAGATAACTACGATAGTTTTACCTACAACATTTTCCAGTACCTGAGCGAGTTGGGAGAAGAAGTTATCGTGGCACGTAACAATAAAATCACCCTTGAGGAAATAGAGAAGATGAAGCCGGAGCGACTCGTTATCTCCCCCGGCCCATCGAATCCCCAGCAGGCCGGTATCTCCAACGAGGTCATCAAGCGTTTCGGCGCTCGCATACCCCTGCTTGGCGTCTGCCTCGGCCACCAGTGTATCGGCTATAGCTATGGTGGCACCGTCGGGCAGGCGAAGCAAATCATGCATGGCAAGTCATCATTGATATATCATAGCAACCAGGGCGTGCTTGCCGGGCTACCCAATCCCTTTTCTGCCATCCGCTATCACTCACTGGTGGTGAAACGGGAAGGGCTGCCGGACTGCCTGGAAATAACCGCCTGGACGGAGGACGGTGAAATCATGGGCTTGTGCCACCGCCAGCATCCGGTGGAGGGCATCCAGTTTCACCCTGAGTCCTTCATGACCGAAGTTGGCAAGGATTTACTAAAAAACTTCCTGCAAAAGAGCTATAATGCAGTATCTTGAGAAACCATCCAATGTTTTGGGAGGTTCTGATGATTTCTGAGAAAGAATTGGAAAATAGGATTGACGACCTTTGTGAGAATTTCTCTTCTTATGTGGATTTCACAATTAAGTCATATAGACTGGACACGCCAGCACGTCATTTCCACATCAAAACAATCAAGAGATTAAAGACTCAAAATAATTTGAATTATGTTTTCGACGATGAAATATTCTTTGACTACTTGTATGCTACATTGGTGTCGTGGAATATGGACAGTCGAGCGGCAAAGTTGTGCGGGTTTGACGAATTCACGAATACTATTCGCAACAGCCGCCAGAAAATAACACAGCTTAGTAAATATAGTCTTAGGTCACTTGTTCAAAAAGATGCCTTGACCAGTGGTAGCTTTGAAGAGGCAGCCAAGCTGATAAATGATGTGTTATTAGGAGTGAAAGTATCTGAGACAGAAAGCTGGCTGGTAGCCAACACAAAGGCTTTACATCATATCTTGCCTGATCTCATTCCTCCAATAGACAGGAATTATACCTTGAAGTTCTTCTTCGATAATACTTCAGTCAAGAAAGAGGCCAAGTCTAATCCACAGTTTTTTGAGGTATTCAGCCACTATCTTTACATTTATGACCTAGTATCGGATGAAGTTGAAGGTATGGTTGACATTAATAGTTTTAACTCTAGCGGAACCAAGATAATTGATAATGCAATAATAGGATATTGTAAGCAGTGTTTTAAAAAAGCAGGAGTAAACCAAAATGATTCGTGAAGCCATTCAAGCCTTGGTGTCGGGTAAGTCACTCACCATGGATGAGGCATCCCAGGTGATGAACGAGATAATGGAAGGGCAGGTCACGCCGGCCCAGTTTGGTGCCTTTGTCACTGCCCTGCGTATTAAGGGAGAAACGGTGGAGGAAATCGCCGGACTGGCGAAGGTGATGCGGGCTAAAGCTATCCCGGTAACCGTGAGCGGGCCTGTGGTGGATACCTGTGGCACCGGTGGCGATGGCTCATCCACCTTTAATATCTCGACCACGGCCGCCTTCGTGGTTGCCGGCGCCGGGCTGAAGGTGGCCAAGCACGGCAACCGTGCCATGAGCAGCCACTGTGGCAGTGCTGATGTCCTTGAAGCCCTGGGCGTCAAACTGGAGCTTACCGCCGCGCAGGTGCAGAAATGCCTGGAAGAGGTCGGCTTCGGCTTCATGTTTGCTCAAGTCTTTCACCCGGCGATGAAATATGCCGGTGCGCCGCGGCGTGAGATTGGCATCCGCACCGTGTTTAACATCCTTGGGCCGTTGACCAACCCGGCCGGGGCCAGGGCCCAGGTGCTCGGCGTTGCCGATGGCACATTGCTGGAAAAGATGGCCTCGGTGCTGAAAAGCCTGGGGTCGCAACACGCCCTGGTCGTCCACGGTGAGGACGGTCTCGATGAAATCACCCTCACCGGCAAAACTCAGGTCTGCGAGCTGAACAAGGGAAGTATCAGAAGCTACTCCATTAGTCCGGAGGAGTTTGGTTTCTCCCGAACCAGCCCGGATAGCTTGAAAGGTGGGACGGCGGAGGAAAATGCGGCGATACTACGCAGTGTCCTGGGTGGTGAACACGGCCCACGGCGGGATGTCGTCCTGATGAATGCTGCTGCTGCCTTGATGGCGGGAGATAGAGTAACATCGTTGCAAGAAGGGATTGACCTGGCCAGGGAGGCGCTGGATAGTGGCCGCGCCCTGTCCAAGCTGGAACAATTTATCGCGGTTAGCCAGAGGGTATAACATGATTCTCGACCAGATTATCACCAATAGCAAGCTGGAACTTGAAATTAGAAAGCAAAATTTACCATTGACCGATCTGAAAAAGATGGCGGTGGCGCAGTCTCCGCCCCTGGATATGGCTTCGGCCCTGCGGGGCGACGGTATCAGGCTCATCGCCGAAGTAAAAAAGGCATCTCCCTCCCGCGGCGTCATCCGTGCTGATTTCGCCCCGGTAGACATCGCCAGGACATACGCCGTTAATGGAGCCTCGGCGATTTCAGTGCTAACCGAACCCCGGTATTTCCAGGGTAATTTGAGCTACCTTGGCGCCATCAGGGAAGCATTGAGAAATATGCCTCTGCTCCGCAAGGATTTTATTTTTGACCCTTACCAGGTCTATGAAGCCAGAGCCTACGGGGCGGATAGTATTTTGCTCATCGTCGCCATTCTGACCGCCGAGAAGCTGGCGGAGCTAATGAAGCTAAGTCATGAGCTGGGAATGAGCTGTCTGGTAGAGGTGCATCATGAGGCTGAGCTGGAGATAGCGCTGAGCAGCGGAGCGATGATTTTCGGTATCAATAACCGTGATTTGACCAGCTTTAACGTGGATATTACCACCACCGGTCGCCTGCGGCCTCTTATCCCGGCGGACAGAATCGTCGTCAGCGAAAGCGGTATCAAAGACCGCAGCGACATTGCAAAACTGAAGGAGTGGCAGGTGGATGCCGTTCTCATTGGTGAGGCGCTCATGTCCGCTCCGGATATTGCGGTCAGGATGAGAGAGCTATTGTGACCAAAATCAAAATCTGTGGCTTATCCGAGATAGAGCCGGCTCTGGCAGCGGTTGAAGCCGGGGCGGACTTCCTGGGGATGATTTTTGCCCCCAGCCAGCGACAAATCTCGCCGTCACAGGCGTTGGAGATAACAGAGGCGCTGCATCATCTGGAAAACCGCCCGGCGGTGGTCGGAGTTTTTGTCAATCTGAAAGCTGACGAGGTTAATAACATCGCTAACCGGTGTCACCTGGACTGGGTACAGCTCAGCGGCGATGAGACCTGGGACTACTGCCAGGGCATTGACAAGCCGGTCATCAAGGTCATCCACGTCTCCGGGAAAACCGCCGGAGATATCATCGCTGAGATAGAGCGGGGACACCGTTTGCTGGCCCAGAAAGAGTTTATTTGCCTGCTCGATTCATCAGGCAGGGATGCCTATGGCGGTACCGGGCAGGTGTTTGACTGGCAGCTGGCCAGAGAAACGTCTGCCCGCTTTCCCGTGATGGTGGCTGGCGGGCTGACTCCGGGCAATGTGGGTCAACTGGTCAAAGAGGTACAGCCCTGGGGGGTTGATGTTTCTTCCGGCGTCGAGAGCAATGGCCGGAAGGACGTGGCCAAAATCCGGGCTTTCATTGAAACAGTCAGGCAAGCGGATAAGGCACTTGTTTTAGACAGAAGGGGGTAGCTATTGTTACCGGATAACAGAGGTTACTTTGGCGACTATGGCGGGAGATTCGTCCCGGAGACTCTCATACCCGTCCTGGACGAGCTGATAGCAGCCTATAACGAGGCCAAGGCTGATGCTGCTTTCTGGGATGAGTTCAACCGTCTATCCCGTGACTATTCCGGGAGGCCGACGCCGCTCTACTCGGCAAAAAGGCTAACTGAACGTGGTAATGGAGCACAGATTTTCCTGAAGCGGGAGGACCTGGCTCATACCGGTGCCCACAAGATTAACAACGCCCTGGGGCAGGGTCTACTTGCCCGTAGAATGGGCAAACAGAGAATTATCGCTGAGACCGGCGCCGGGCAACACGGGGTAGCGACTGCCGCCGTCTGTGCCATGTTCGGGTTGGAGTGCATTATCTATATGGGCGAGGAAGACGTGCACCGCCAGTCCCTCAACGTCTTCCGGATGAAGCTGATGGGGGCTGAGGTAAGGTCGGTCACCAGCGGCAGCCGGACATTGAAAGATGCGGTCAACGAGGCAATAAGGGACTGGGTGACCAATGCCAGGGATACCTACTACCTTCTCGGCTCGGCGGTTGGCCCTCATCCCTATCCGATGATGGTAAGGGATTTCCAGTCCGTCATCGGCCAGGAAGCAAGGGAGCAGATACTGGCTCAAGCCGGTCGCCTGCCTGATTATATTGTTGCCTGTGTCGGTGGCGGTAGTAATGCCATCGGCATTTTCTATCCCTTCCTGAATGACAGGGAAGTTAAACTTATCGGGGTCGAGGCTGCCGGAAGAGGTCTTGGCACCGGCGAACATGCCGCTTCGCTGGCTGCGGGCAGGCCTGGAATACTACACGGGTCGAAGTCCTATGTCCTCCAGGACAGCTACGGGCAAATCAAGGAAACCCATAGCATTTCAGCCGGACTGGATTACCCCGGTGTTGGCCCCGAGCACAGCTACCTCAAGGATACCCGGCGGGCGAGCTATGTCGCCGTGACTGACGATGAAGCCATGGAGGGCTTTCAGCTACTCTGCCAAACTGAAGGCATCACCCCTGCCCTGGAATCGTCTCATGCCCTGTTCTATGCGGTTAAGCTGGCCGGTTCGCTAGCCAGGGAGCAAACTATCGTGGTTAATCTCTCCGGACGCGGTGATAAAGATATGGGTATTGTCGCCCAGGCACTGAGGGTACAACTTTGAGTCGTATCACCTCTGTCTTCCGCCCGCCGGGGCACAAAGCCCTGATGCCTTATGTGACCGTTGGTTACCCCAGCATTGAAGCTACCTTAGAAGTAGTTCCTCTGCTGGCTGGCCTCGGGTGTGATATTATCGAGCTTGGCATTCCCTTCTCCGATCCCCTGGCTGACGGCGTCACCATACAGCAGGCCAGCTTTCATGCCCTGCAGAACGGCGTTACCCCGCAGGTTTGTCTTGAGGTTGCCGCGCAATTACGGAAAAAGGTAGAGATACCACTGGTGTTTATGACCTATTTTAACCCGATCTTCAGCTACGGTCTTGACGAGTTCGCCCGGGCTTGCGCCCGTTGCGGTATTGACGGTCTAATTATTCCTGACCTGCCCCCGGAAGAAGGCTCGGAGCTTGAGAATATCACCCGGAGGCAGGAACTTGACCTCATCTACCTGCTGGCGCCGACCAGTGCCGAAGAACGTCTCAGGCTGGTGGCAGAGCGGTCGCGCGGATTTATTTATCTGGTTTCAGTGACGGGGGTGACCGGAGCCCGGACGAAACTGCCTACGGATTTGGCCGCGTTTGTTGCCCGGGTGAGAAAAGTAGCTACCCAGCCTCTCTGTGTTGGCTTCGGTATCGCCACTCCGGAGCAGGCCAGACAGGTAAGCCATAATGCCGATGGGGTCATTGTCGGCAGCCGGCTCATCCAGCTTATGGAAGCGGAGAATAATCTAACCCAGGTTAGCCATTTTATTAGTGGTCTCAGACATGCCCTCGATGAGCCACACGAGGAAGAGAAGCGATAAGAGATATTGTTCATCTCTTATTCAACTCTAGCGTCCTATCCGGTTAATTACCGAACCAAGGACTACTTCAGCACACATTATCGCTTAAGGACGACTATTCCTTAATCTCACCGTCATTCCAGCATAAGCTGGAGTCTATGTGTAGGATAGTATCTGGACTCTGGCCTTCGCCAGAGTGACATGCTGCCATTTGCACCCGGTATATTAACGGTGGCTTCTATTATGCTAAAATGGAAGCTACCAATTCGGATTTTCCCCGGCACAAGGAGACAAAATGATTAGAAGTTTTGATGGCAAGACTCCCCGCATCGCTGATTCTGCCTTTGTCAGCGAGGCGGCTTATGTGATTGGGGATGTTGAGATTGGTGAAAACGCTGGTATCTGGCCCGGGGCAGTAGTCAGAGGAGATGGTGTCACTATCAGGATTGGCCGTAATACCATCATCCAGGATAACTGCGTCATCCATTGTGATGAGGACATGGAAATCGGTGATGGCGTCCTTATCGGCCATAGCGTCGTGGTACATGCCACCAGGGTGGGTAGCAACACCCTTATCGGCAATAATGCCACTGTCCTGGAGTTTGTTGAAATCGGTAGCTCCTGTATCATTGCCGCCGGATGTCTGGTTAGCCCGGCAACGAAAATCCCGGATAACTCCTTTGTCATCGGCCTTCCGGGCAGAATCAAAGGACAAGCTTCCCCGGAACAATTGCAGCGCGTGCGACAGGGAGTTCACCACTATGGTGAGCTACTGAAGCGATATAAAGAGCAGGGGCTTTAACCGAAGATTTAAGCTCTTCCGCAGGACGCCCCGGTATAGTTGCCGCATTATTGAGTTATTGTCCTCCTGGAAAAGCCAGAACAGGCAAGTCCACACTTACACTATCTGGAGTTATCTGGATAGTGTAAGTGTGGACTTCTCCCGGATACCCCGCTATTTCTTCTTGGGAGCTGCTTTCTTGACTACTTTTGCAGGCTTCGCCGCAGGTTTATCGGCATATAGCTCCGGGTGATGGCGTCTGCAGGTATCACACATTTTAGGTTCCTCCTCTTAGTATTTGTATCATATTACCCTTCTTCTCACAGCAAACATGGTTTTTTACTTTGTATCCTGAGGACTTGCTCTTATCTTATGACCTCCCGGAAGAGTCTTCTCTGTTTCCCTCCCCTCTGTTTCCGGATGAATTCTCCCCGGAACTTCTACCCCGATTGTCCTCTCCTGAAGATATCTGCCCTCGTATCTCACCACCCGGGTACCGCTCAGTATGAACATTAACGTAAGTCTTACCATTTCTTATCTGCTCAATAAGAGCGCTGAGCGGTTGTCCCTGCAGGGGGCCAACGAGATTGGCGGCGGTAATGTTGCCTGATGCCAGCATGCCATCAAACCGTCCCGGAATCTTGACCGCAGGTGGGCGGGAGGGGTAAAGCCAGACGACCACCGCACCGTTTTGTCCCCTGGCGGCCATGTGGATGTGGGACATTTGGACGTTGTCAGTGTTGGACACATTGAGCTTGAAAGAGAGCATCAAGCCATCATCGCTAAGATGGAAAATAGCCTCGCCCTCCCCACGGGTGTTCACCGCCGGCAACTCTTCATTACCGGACAAATGTGCGGTGAAATTATCCTCTACTTTTGGCCCTTTACCCTTCTGATTATTACCATCTTCCGGTCCCTGAACCTCGATCCTGGTCGCCAGATTGGTAAACGGGTCGAATTTAACGTGTACCCTGGTGTTAACCAATAGGTCAGCCAGTGTACCAGTGTTGCCTTTCATACGGATTTCAGTATTAGTATCGGTGGCCAAGGTGAGGCTACGCCTTTTGCTTGCCTGGATAGTAATATTGCTACCGGCAACGCTGGCTATCGTGCCCTCAATCTCGGCGGTTTCCATCTTACCGATGCTCACTGAGAAAGCCACCCTGGTATCGGCGTTGTACTTGACCTCTACCACGGCACCAACCGTCAAGTCACTGAAACTGCCGGTATTATCCTCCCTCAGTTTTATCCTGGTCGTGCCGGTAATATTTACCGTGACGGCTTGCCCGCCCTGTCTCGGCGTCACGGTTATCTGTCGATTGGCCGCATTGACCTGGCTAATCGCACCTTGCACACGGGCGAGGCGAGCCTCAATCCTGCCCGTGGCATTCCCTGACTCCAGCTCAATCTTGAGGGTTACGCCCGGTTCGAGAGCCTCAAGTGCAGAATTACCACTTTGCGTTTGAATCTTTGTCTCGGCGCGTATGTTGATGATGCGCGTCTGGCCGTTCTTGTCTGTTATCGTTATCGTACCGTTAGCATTATCAACGTTTCTGAGCACGCCTTCCAGCATTTGCTGCTGCGCCGGTGTGCAGGCAACAAATACAAAAGAAGAGACTAACACGGTGGTGAGTACCAATCTCTTGAGAATCATCGTAAACAACATTTTGTCCTCCTCCCGGTGACTTGTCTTAATTCTAGGGAAGAAGGTATGAAGAAGTCCTAAAATTGGTGCCGAAAAAGTTACAAAACTATAACGTTTTGAGCCAGGGGTATTACGGTGGCTACCATCCCTTGAGTATTTCCGGGTAGTCTATTAGCCTCACCCTTCCCCATCTACTGAAAAGGAGATAGCCACACCTGCCTGACACCAGGATGATTTCAGGTTATCAATTTACGAAATACACCTGCCAGGTAAACCTGACCAGCAAATATATTGCCAGCAACCATAATGAGATAATGACAGCCGCAACAATCCATTTCGCTTTGCTGCTAATCGGTTCAGACCTGGCTTTTTCCCGGCATTCCGCTAAGACTTCCCACGGTATCATTTTTATTGCCAGGAATACTCCGGCAGGGACGATAATCAAGTCGTCAAGATACCCCAGAACAGGGATGAAATCCGGGATTAAATCTATTGGACTTAAGGCATAGCCAATGATTAAGGCCATAAAAACTTTAGCATACCAGGGAACCCCGGGGTGCCGATAGGCTAAATAAAGAGTGTATGTTTCAGTTTTTAGCTGCCCGGCCTTCTGTTTCCATGAAGTGATAAACGCCATTTCTCAAGCCATTATGAGTATTAGATACATCATACAAAGCTCAGGCAGGCTAAGTGCGGCTAATGGATAACCTCTTCTTCAATCAACCGGTTATATTCTTGAAGGTCAAGTCCGAGAAGCTCCCGGAAGACATAATCATTATGCTCCCCCAGGAGCGGGTAGCGCCTCTGGAAACGGGCGGGTGTTTTACTCAGCCTGGCCGAAGGAGACTCAAAGGTAAAAGCTTCTAAGCCCGGCTCCTCTGGCTCCCAATAGTGATTGCGGTAGGTTAGCTGTGCGTCTTCATGCAAATCCTTGATGTTTTTTACTACCTCGGCAGCTATCCCGGCCTGCTGGAGTTTAAGCGCCACGTCTTCAGCTTGCTGCGAACGGGTCCACTCCTGTACCAGTTGGTCCAGCTCGTCAACATTCTCCAGCCTGCCCAGCAAGGTAGAGAATTTCGCCTGCGATGTCCAGCCAGGATTACCCAGAACATTACAGAAGCTTTGCCATTCTGCATCGTTAAAGACAGCGATGGTGCACCATCTTTGCTCACCCTGGCACTGGTAAACACCGTGAGGGGCCGCTAAGGAATGACGGTTGCCGCGGCGACTCAACACCCTTCCGTTTACGCTGTAGTCAGTCAGCGCCGTATCCAGGGCATCCAGGCACCCCTCAAAACTTGAGCCATCAATGAACTGCCCTTTACCCGTCCGGCTACGGTATTCCAGGGCTGCAATTATCTGGACAACATACATAAATGGTATATAATGGTCGCCGAAAGCGGAGGCGGGTGAAACCGGCCCGCGGTCAGGCCAACCAGTGAGGTCATCAATACCCTGGAGGGCAGCGAGAACAAAACCCTGTGCTCTGAAATCCCGGTAAGGCCCGGTCTGCCCGCCGAAGGAAGCGCTGAGCATGATGATATCCGGCTTGACTTTCCGTAGCTCCTCGTAGCCCAGTCCCAGCCGGGGCATCACGTCCACGGTAAAGTTTTCAATCACCACATCGGAAATGCTGATCAGCTTTTTGGCCAGCGCCACGCCCTTCGGTTTTTTCAGGTTGATAAGCACGCCAAGTTTGTTCTGATTATAGCGGGCAAAGAGGAGATTCCGGTCGGGGTCGGGATGAGCATCCACCGCCATGGTATCACCACGGCGTCCCGGGTCCAGGTTGGCAAAGCTTTCCACCTTGATGACCTCAGCCCCAAAATCAGCCAGGTAGCTGGTACCGATGGGAACCATCGCTATCTGTCCGAAATCAAGGATTCTGATACCGCTAAGGGCCATGGTGCTACCGGTACCCTTGCCACTCATATCACTCCTCCCTCTCTGAGAATGGCCAGTTCCGCCTGGCTCAATCCCATCTCTCCGGCATAGATTTCCCGGTTATGCTCTCCGATAAAGGGGGCCCGCCGCCAGTATTGCCATGCCATCTCGTCTGATTTAAAGGGTGCCCCGGTATAGACGATGGTGTCACCAAGCTCGGGATGCTCCACCTGGACAAAGTAGTTTCTTTCCTTCAGATGTGGGTCTTCCATCACATCACGCACGCTGCTGACTTTGGCTACCTGCACCATCCTCTTTTGGGCTCCGAACATAAGCTCTTCCATCGTATGGTTCCGTGCGAAAGCCTGGAACATCTCGTCAATATGGGCTCTCTGCTCTGCAGTTACCGGTCTCCCCTCCAGGAAAATCGGGTCCCATTTCTCCTCCAGGAGGTCTCCCGCCATACCCTCGCTGGCCAGCCATTCCCGGAGCGGTTGCCGCCCCCGGGCAAAAGTGGTGGCGCTAATCACCGTACCATCTTTACATTCAAAGATACCAACATGCACCGGCATCTGCGGCGTGTAGACTCCGCTTCTTGCCCGTGAGGGAATAGTTCCCTGGGTCTTCCAGAGCATTGTCGAAGGTAAAGTGTGGGCCATGATGCTTTCCTGACCAGACACATCAACATGCTGCCCTTCCCCGGTGCGCTGCCGGTACCAGTGCGCCACCATAGTGGCGGCGGCTGCCTCTAATCCGGTCTGCACATAGGCTACCGGGACGCTAATCTGCACCGGTGGTCGGTCAGCATCGCCGCAGAGATACATATAACCGCCCGCCGCCGAGATTGTCAGGTTAGACCCCTTGAACTGGCGGTTAGGCCCGGTATACCCCCAGGGTCTGATTGAGGTCAGGATTGCCCGTGGGTTGATAGAACTTATTGCCGTGTAGCCAAGCCCCAGGCCATCAAGGTAACCGGGAGGAAAACATTCCACAATGAAATCGGCGGTCCTGGCCAGCTTCTGGAAAAGCTGCTGACCGGTAGCACACTCGATGTTGAGCGTGATGCTCCTTTTGTTAAGATTGTAAACAAACCAGTGCAGGCTTTTCTCAGGGTCAGGCTCATCATGGTAGAAAGGGCCGATACGCCGGGTGGGGTCACCGCCGGGCGGCTCGATTCTGATGACATCCGCCCCCAGTGCGGCCAGCACCTTGGTACAATAAACACCACTAGCATCTGTCAAATCAAGAACCCGATAGGGTGACAGCGGCGCTCTCTCTTTGTCCATCCTTATCCTCACTTTTTATTAGCGATACACAGGTCGAGAAAGTCTTCCAGTTTTTTATTCATCTCGATGGCACCGGCCTCGGTGGAGAAGAACTCCCGTCCCTCCAGGTCAAGGGTAGGGATGCCAGCTTCATCCCTCACCCTCTGGGTGGTAATCCTCTTCAGGTTCTTGGTGGTGATACAGCCTACCTGCAGGAAATCCACCACCGCATCTACTTTTAGCTCCTTGCATGCCTTAATCAAGGAATCAACCCACGGTTCGGCGGAGGTTGCCCAAGTGTTACTATTGAAATAGCTCATCCGGGCCATCTCTTCCAGCGGGGTCAACTTCCGGCCATAGTTATTCTCACCGTAGTCATCATGTATCACGCCGTAGGCGCGGGGTGATATGCCATAGTGGAACCAGACCATGCTGACTCCCTTCTTGCTCAGGAGGTCGAAGGTGCTCCTGCCATAGGGGCCAGTAGCCAACCATGCAATACGCAGTTTCTCTTCAGGCACGCCACCGATACCCTTCTCTGCCCGTTCGAACAGCTCATCACGATATATCCGGCAGTAGTCCAGGGCTTTACGGGGGTTGTGTCCCCCGGCACCCATCCCGATACGGAAACAATCCTGTGACGATATGGGGCAGGGCACCCGCTTTCTCAACGCGTAGGTTTCATGATAGTAGTTAGCCGCCTGCTGGTTCATTTCGAGCCGCTCGAGAAGGGCAGCTTCGTCATATTTAATGCCCGGTATGCTCTTTTCGGCAAACTCAATCATTTCGGCGGCCTGCTCAGCGACAAAGTGCAGGTTCTCGTAGTCATTGGTTTGCAGCCTGCCTATCTCAAAGAAGAGAGTGCCGGCAAACTTGGCAGCGGCCATCGCCGACCATCTTTCCGGGTCGCAGGCGTTACGTGAGCCTACCATGAGCCTGGGAATGGGTACCTCGCCACTGAGCATCAGGCCAAGGGCAGTCATGGTGCGGTCACAGGTATGCTCCGGGAAGCCCAGCTTGCTGACGGCCAGGTTATAGTATCGCTGCGGGTCTCTCACCCGGTCTCCCCATTCAATATAGCCTTCATGTTCAAAGCCGAGGGCCTCGGTCAACAGGCCAACCATGTTCAAGATAGCAAAAGGCTTGCCTGCCTTCCATGATTCCAGGGTATGCAACAGGTCCTCCAGCTGAAGCTCGTACATCAGCTTGTTGCTCTTCAGGTAGTCAGGACGAGGGTTCTGCTTGATATTTTTTATCCTTCTTTGTAAGTTCTGAATCTGCTCTTCGATAAACATTTCCCCCCCCTCTCATCCGGTCATTTTTCAGGATATTTAGAAAAATATAACATTACCGCATACAGTATGTCAAAGAAGACAAAATAGGGTTCCGTTTGCTTATGGTGGAAAGTCTTAGGCGATATTTGAGTTTGTATTAAGAAGGAGTGAGAGGAGAGAAATGTTTTGGGAATTGGAATAGGTATTTTTAGTAATACTTTAGTTCGCATTTTTAGGTTACTACGTAGGTCGGATAGTGCGTCTATTGTTGTTTGAAGGTTATAGAGATATATCCCAGAGAAACCAAAATAGCGGTGATAAAGATGAGAAAGCCGGTAGCCAACATCAATATAGAAGCAATAAAATGTGTGTCAATCCAAGATTGAATACTAGGCATAACAACCATCCCTATACCCACCAAAATGGCCATTACAATTACAGCATTTCGGAGTTGTCTTTTTGTGACTTTTCTCATCAGCTTTTTTCTATTCCTTGTCCAAATATTGAGCCTATTATCAAGGAAGGCTAAAAAGCTAGTTAACCAAAAGCAAACAGAACCTAAAATAGTTCGTTAAGGAACCCGTTCAGATAGCGCCACTTTTCCGGAGTGCTTCGATTTGAGCTGTGGTATATCCCAGCAGGCCACCGAGAACCTCCTCATTATGCTGTCCCAGCAGCGGCGGCGGACGGTGAACCTCATCCTGCCCCAGTTTGATTGGGTTGCCCAGAGTTTGAAATTTCCCGGCTTTAGGATGGTCAACTTCGACAATCATCTGTCGCTGGATGAGGGATGGCTCCTGGAGAGCCTGCTGTATCGTATTAACACGGCTGATGGCGATGGCATCCGACATTTTTGCGAGCCACTCGTCCGCCGTTCGTGTGGCAAAAGCGTCCTTCAGAATCGCTTCCAGCTCGGTACGGTTATTAAGCCGGTCGGCAGGCGTGGCAAAACGGGCGTCATTGCTCAGGTTCTGCAAGCCGGGCACCATCTCCCCGATGATATTCGCCAGTGACCGGTATAAGCCCTGGGTCACGCACTGAATCTGGAGATAGCCGCCGTCTTTAGTGCGGAAGGCGCCAACCGGCACATTGGTCGGGTGTCCCGAACCAAGGCGTCCCGGCTGTTTTCCAGACACCAGGTAGTATTGACCGATATAGCCTTGCAGGCTAACCATGGTATCGAGGAGGCTGATATCAACCAGGCGTCCTTTCCCGGTACGCTCGCGGTCGAAGAGAGCCGCGGAGATACCGGCCAGAGCGGCATAAGCTGCCGCCAGGTCGCCGACGGGGAAACCCATATTGGCCGGGGGCTGACCCTCCTGCCCGATGATGCTCATTACACCGCTCAGGGCCTGAATATTCGTGTCCATCGCCGCACGCTCCTGGTTTGGGGCACCGTGACCGAAGCCGGAGATAGCACAATAGATGAGCCGGGGATTGATTGCTTTCAGGGTATCGTAATCTATCTTGAGTTTAACCGGAACCGAGGGACGGAAGTTTTCCAGAACCACATCGGAGATGGCGACCAGCTTATAGAATGCCTCCAGCCCCTCGGCAAGCTGTAAATTCAGGGTAATGCCCCGTTTGTTGCTGTTGAACGCCAGGAAGTAAGCGCTCTCGCCACCGAGGAAATAAGGGGCGAACTGGCGGGAAGGTTCTCCCGCGGGTGGCTGTTCAATCTTGATGACATCAGCACCAAGGTCACCCATCAGCCGACCGGTAAACGGCCCGGCTAAAACCTGCGTCTGGTCCAGTACCCGCACTCCGGCAAACGGCGCATTGGCCATGCTATCCTCCTCCTGCCTGGTGAGTGCCACCGATGCTCTAACTAATGATGACCGGCAGTGGCACATCATTATTATTGTATTGTCAGTATACCATATTGCAGATTGTTGACTAACCCGCTTAAATCTCTTCCTTCTCCCCTTTATAAGGGGAACGGGAAGAAGGATAAGGATTTATCAAACCATCGCCAATTACTCGCTTGACACCCTCATCTCGGTGTATTAAGATACGGGCGACTTTTTCAAACCTTAATGACGGTAAGTTATAAAAGGGGGTTAGCATGCTACTGGAAGGCAAGACAGCCGTTGTTACCGGGTCATCTAAAGGTCTGGGGCGGGCTTTTGCCATGGGTCTGGCCAAAGAGGGAGCTAGCGTCCTGGTTAATGGCACCGTGGCTGAGGATGTCGCCCGGGTGGTTGCTGAGATAAGAAGCGCCGGCGGAAAGGCGATTGGCTGCACCGAAAGCGTGGCCACCATGGCCGGGGCGCAGCATATTATCCGGTCGGCAATAGAGGGATTTGGTCATCTCAATATACTGGTCAACAATGCGGGTGTGTTACGAGACCGCTCCTTTTTGAAGATGACGGAAGAAGAATGGGACACGGTGATGGCGGTTCATCTCAAGGGTACTTTTGCCTGCGCCAAGTTCGCTGCCTTGCATATGACCGAGAGGGAGAGCGGGCGGATTATCAACATCAGTTCCGTCGTTGCCTGGCAACCTAACATCGGCCAGTGTAACTACGCGGCGGCCAAAGCGGGCATACTGGGTCTTACCTACGGCCTGGCCCTGGAGATGGCGCGATACAAGATTACGGTCAATGCCGTGGCACCCAGGGGACTGACCAGGATGACTATCCCGTTGCAGGAAGGTCTACTGGAAAGAACCAGGCAGGAGGCACTCAAGAAAGGGACAGCGCCGCCATCGTCATTAGACCTGGGTTATGGGGAGCCGGAACTGGCGGCACCAATAGTGGTCTATCTGGCCAGTGACGAGGCAAAGGACATCACCGGCAAAGTCTTCCGCACCCGGGGCGAAACATTCGACCTGGTATCACGGAATGAAGAGATTACCTCAGCGACGATGGTCGGAGGCTGGACGGTGGCGGAGGTTAGAAAGCGCCTCGGACTTATCCTGGGTAAAACCGGCTAACGCCGGCATGCCTTAGTGAGACTGTTCATCAAGCGCCCCCATAATCGCCTTCAGGTAGAATACTTCAGGGTAAACCCCTGTCCTTACCGGACAGGGGGATATATAATATGAGAGAGGCTGAACCTCTCTCACTCTCTATGACAATAGTGAAGATGAGAGGGATTTTGTCTCACTTACCTGTACTGTCCCCTTCTCCGGTAAGGGTAAAGAGAGAGCTATCAGACCGTCTCATCATTCTATTTTTGACCGGAGAGATAAGGCGGAAGGAGATTGATATAATGGAAGGTCATCACCGCACCGGTGGCAGTTGGCTGGTCAGGAAATTAAGAACCCAATTCATCACTGGCCTGCTCATCACGCTACCCCTCGGTGCTACCATTCTGATACTAATCTGGGTATTCAGCACCATTGACGATATTCTACAGCCGCTAATCCGGTATATATTGGGCGGCCGCAATATTCCCGGCGTCGGCTTTGGCCTGACGATAATATTAATCTACCTGGCCGGCGTTATCGCCAGTAATGTCATCGGGCGCAGGGTGATTCGTTACGGCGAGTCCCTGTTAGCCAGAGTACCCCTGGTTCGTCCACTCTATACCGGTATCAAACAAACCCTGGAAATATTTTCGGCACCTGGCAAAGGCGGTTTCGTGCAGGTCGTGCTCGTTGAATTCCCCCAAAAAGGTATGCAGTCAATAGGCTTCATTACCAATGAAATATCCAGCCCGTCGGGCAAAAAGCTACTCAATGTCTTCATTCCGCAGGCGCCAATCCCGACAACAGGCTTTCTCGAGATAATGAGCGAAGAGCAGGTTACCCGGACCAATATAACGGTTGATGACGCCTTGAAGATGGTGGTCTCCGCAGGAAGACTGGCACCCGAGGGATTCACTAACGAATTACCCATCCCATAGCCGGCTAAAGGCCAGAGAAATGGAAGCCTCACCAAGAACATCTCCCCATCTCTTTTCGGAGATGGGGACTAAGGAGTAAAGTTGACGACTATTCTCATCACTGGCGGTGCCCGCAGTGGCAAGAGTCACCTCGCCCAGGAGCTGGCCTGCAGCTCAGGGAAAACCGTGCTTTTTGTGGCCACGGCTACGGCCGGCGATGAAGAAATGCGCCAGCGCATTGAAAACCACCGGCACTCAAGACCACCATCATGGAATACACTTGAGGTCACCGCTCACGTCGGTCAGAGTATCCGGCGCGGAATTGGGCCAGCTCAGGTAGTAATTGTGGACTGCATTACCCTGCTGGTCGGCAACGTCTTCAGCCGGTATCTTGACCAAACCGGTGAGCATTTTGATGCTGCTCTGGTGGAGAAAGAGGTCATCAGCGAGATAGCCGAGCTAACCGAGTGCCTCCAGCAGGTTGATGCCCGCTTTATCATCGTTACCAACGAGGTTGGCCTTGGTCTCGTACCAATCGACAAAGTGGGCCGGCTTTATCGTGACCTGCTGGGTCAGGCCAACCAGCGTCTGGCGGAGCAGGCGGATGAAGTTTATCTGATGGTGGCCGGTCTGCCTCTCAGGATAAAGCCAACGGCTAGCTAGTATCTACCCCCATTCTCTTAGTCCCTCTTTCCGATGCTCCAGGCTAAGGTTTCTTTACAGGAAAGAGCACAGACTTATCCGGGAGCAGAAATATTTCAAAAGGAAGTAGTTTACTCCACCACTGTTTTTTGGAGGAGAAAAAAGGAGGTCAGTATGATAAGTAGGAAATAGTCTCTGAAAGGTTCTGTTCGGTATTGGTTGACCTCCTCACCTCACCCCTGGGTGAGGTTTTTCCCAACATCAACCATAAGCAAACAGAACCCTCTGAAACTGGGGGTTGACAAGTCTGCGGGAACATTGTATACTACCAAAATCAGTTTAGTCAACAATAGTCAAGCCGACACTCTATTCCAGAGTGACACGGCGGAGGGAGAAAATGGAGAAACGAGATAACGCCGGAAGCAAACCGGTAAACTTTGATGCCGCCGAGCTGAAAAGCGGCGGTTTCATTCTGCAAACCCAGAAGAATCTCTTTACGGTAAGACTGCATTGCCCTGGTGGCAAGGTCACCTCGCACCAACTGAGACTAGCGGCGGAGCTGGCCGAGAAATACGGACGGGGTGAAATTCACAACTCATTCCGCCAGTCCATTGAAGTGCCTTATGTCAACTATGAAAACCTCAATGACGTGGCTAACGACCTCAAAGAAGGTGGTTGGTCACTCGCCTCCTGCGGCCCTCGCATCAGAGTACCCACGGCCTGTGCCGGTTGCACCTGGAATCCCAACGGCCTGATGGATACCCAGACCATGTGCCGCGAGGTTGATACTCACTTCTTCGGTACGGCTACCCGGCACCACAAGTTTAAGATTTCCTTCTCCGGGTGTCCTATCGATTGTGCCCGGACCAGGGAGATGGACCTCGGCTTTCAGGGAACCGTCGAACCTAAGACCAAAGCAGAGCTATGTAATGCCTGCGGGCTTTGTGTTTCCACCTGTGAAGAAAAGGCACTGAGCCTGGTGGATAACCTGCCGCTGCGGGATACCAGCAAATGTAACTACTGCGGCGACTGCATTAAAGTCTGCCCGGTGGATGCGATGGTAGCCAGTAGAAAGGGATGGCTGGCACGGGTGGGGGGCAAACACGGAAAGCACCCTATCTATGCCTATGAAATCGCCAAGTTTGTCAGTAACGAGGACGCCCTGGCACTTATTCATACCACGATGGACTGGTATCAAGCTAATGCCACCGGGAGAGAAAGAATAGGGGCTACATTTATCCGCCTGGGGTTGGGGAAATACCTCAATGAGGTGGTGAAACCGGCGGGGCTGGAGGCGATTGAGACGACGGCAGACCGGCGCAAGTTCTGGGCCAGCGGCAACTTTTATGCCTGAAATTAACAGGTGCGACTAACCTGTCAATTTAGAAATACGAGAAGGAGCTAGACAGTGGTAACAAAAACAGCCTACACGATGGAAGAAAAGGTAACCCACGCCAAGGAACTGATTGCGGAATCAATCGAGAAATACCCCAGGATAGGCGTGGCCTGTTCTTTTGGCAAGGACAGTATGGTTACGGTGCACCTGGCCAGAGAGGTAGACCCGAATATCAAGGTTTTTGCGGTGATGACGCCGTATAAACCGAAGGAAACCTTTACCTACCTCAAGCGAATGAATAAGAAGCTGAATCTTGGGGTCACGGTATACATCGTGGCGGATAATATCCCCGATGTCCTCCGGGACGATTCCATCAAGGTAGTGCTGTTACCCAGTAAAGAGTTCATTCAGAAAGCCTCTCAGGTAAAAAGACAATCCAGCCTGGACATCTTCCAGGTAGACCCGGACGAGTGCTGCCGTTTGCTCAAAGTTGACCCGACGAAAGTGGCGGTGAGCAACCTGGACGCCTGGATAACCGGGTTACGGAATACCGAGGGCAGGACCAGGGTGGATTACCAGGAAGTGGAAGAGAAAGGGGGACTCATCAAGATAAACCCCATTCTCACCTTCACCGAAGCTGAGATATGGCGCTATATGTCCACCAGGGGCATCCCGCCACACCCCTGGTATAAGAAAGATTACCGCTCCCTTGGTTGTGCCCCTTGCTCCCATCCCGGCGGTGTTCTGGAGCGGGATGGCCGGTGGCAAAATACCAGCAAGTGCGGCGGTGAGTGCGGTATTCACACCCAGATACTGAAGTTCAACTAAAGTCACCTCAGGTAAATGGTTGAGAGCTAAGTAGGTAAGAGGGGGCGGTGCCCCCTCTTACCTACACACCCTTTCCCGGGTTAAGGGAAAGAATCGAGGAGTAACATCCACCATGGAGATAACAATCGGCTTACTTATCGCAGTAGTGGTTATTTCCCTGCTGTGTGAATATATGGATAATTCCCTGGGCGGGGGCTACGGCACCACCTTAACCCCCGTTCTGTTGATAATCGGGTTTGCCCCCTTAGCGGTGGTGCCCGCCGTCCTGTTGGGACAGCTCGTTGGGGGAATCGTCGGGGGATACTTTCACCACCGGGTCGGGAATGTAAAACTGGACTTCCGCCACGATGATATAGGTGTTAAAAAAGGATGGCGGTGGCTGGGCTATATCCCGCGCTCGCTGGATGCCAAGGTCGTCCTTATCCTGGCAATCAGCGGCTTAATCGGCGGTATTATCGGCGCTGTCTCGGCAATAAATATCCCCCCCGTCATTCTCAGCATCTATATCGGAGTAATGGTGCTGGTGATAGGCATACTCCTCCTGGTGCGGCGCAATCACCAGAGTCCCTTTAGCTTCCGGCGGCTCTTCGGCATCGGACTGCTCAGTGCCTTCAATAAAGGCCTAAGCGGAGGAGGGTACGGCCCGTTGATAACGGGAGGGCAGGTGCTCATCGGGAGAGGGGTGAGAAACTCTATCGGCAGCGCCACTATTGCCGAGGTTGCGGTGTGCATTGTAGGCTTTCTCGCCTACGTGTTCTTCAAGGGGGGGATTCCCTGGACCCTGGCGGCCGCCACTGCCATCGGGTCAATCACCGCCGGTCCCCTCGGCGCTATCACTGTGAAAAAGGTGGAATCGAAAAAGATAAAAATTGGGATGGGATTGCTGACGGTGACACTCGGCGTTTTGACGCTGGGAAAAGTGTTCATCTTCAGCTAACCGGCGTCAATAAAGCAACTCAAGCGGTTTGAGTATAATCCAGCAGGAGGAACAAAAACCATGGCAAGCAAAACGGCAGCCAACAAAATCGACTGGTCTTCACTCTGGAAGAAAGAAGACTGGTGGGGCGTGTGGATTGGCTTATTCATCTTAGTCATCGGCGTCGCCAGGTGGCTGCCATCACTACCCAAGATTAATAAATGGACAAGTGTGGCCAAGTCCTTCCCCGCCGGTGCCGGCACCATCTGGCCGGTAATAATTCTCTTCGCCGTTCTCCTTGTATTGACACTCATCGGCATGGCTCTCATGGGTAAGAAAATCCGGCAGTATCTGGCGGGTTTCAGCGTAATCTTCGTCCTGGGTTTTGTGGCGATGTGGCTGGGGAAGTTTGCTCCACTGGTCACCTGGGGACTGGAGACGGTGCTGTGGGCCCTCGTCCTGGGACTGATTGTAAGTAATATCTGGCGCGTTCCCGAATGGTTAAAAGCCAGCGCCCAGACCGAGTTCTTCATCAAGATTGGGCTGGTATTGCTTGGTGCCGAGATTTTGTTCTCGACCATCGTCAAGGGCGGAGTGGTAGGTATCGGGCAGGCTCTTCTCGTGGTATCAGTAGTATGGTTTGTTGCCTACTGGATTGCACGTAAGTTTGGCCTGACACAGACCTTTGCCAGCGTCATGGCCAGTGGCCTTTCCATCTGCGGTGTCTCAGCCGCCATTGCCGCCGGCGGAGCCGCCAAGGCTGACCGCAAAGAGACAAGCTATGTCATCTCGCTCATCCTGCTGGTAGCGATGCCGATGCTGGTCTTGATGCCGCTGCTGGTCAAGGCCCTCGGTATGGCACCACAGGTGGGTGGCGCCTGGATTGGCAGCACTGTCGATACTACCGCCGCCACCGTAGCCGCAGCCTCACTCGTCGACCCACAGGTCGGTTTACAGGTAGGTTCTCTGGTCAAAATTTCACAGAATGTGCTCATGGGCTTTGCCGCCTTTTTTATCGCCATCTGGTCTACTTTCTCTATCGGGCGAAAGGAAAACGCGGAGAAGCCAAGCGCCATGGAAATCTGGTACCGTTTCCCTAAATTCATTCTTGGCTTTGTCCTGGCCTCCTTCCTTTTCTCAATTGCGGTTGAGCCGGCACTGGGCGCGAAAACAACTAACGCTATCCTGGGTGTGACCAAGGGTTACCGGGAATGGTTCTTTGTCCTGGCCTTTTTCTCCATCGGACTGGAGACCCGGTTTAAAGACTTGTTGACTGTTGGGCGTGGCCGGCCGGCGATGGCCTTCATCATCGCTCAGGTCTTCAACGTCCTCTGGGCACTGCTCATTGTCTGGATACTCTGGTCGGGCACGTTCTTTACCCCGCCAATCAAGTAATTGCCAGGTAGACCGCTGGGCGGTTAAGGGATTATGAAACTACCCGGAGATGAGGAACTTGCACACCTCATCTCCGATGGTGTATTATCGGATGTATTACCGGAGATACGAAGAACATGAAAAACAAGGGTTTCGACCATAAACTGAGGGTTTACTCAGACATCACCGAGCTGATTGCCAGTCCGGAAAACCCGACGCCGCTGGTGCGGTTAAACCGGATTAACCTGACCGGTGACTTTCCCCTCTACCTCAAGCTGGAAAGGTACAACCCTTTTGGCTCGATTAAAGACAGGATTGCCCTGGAAATGCTGAGGTCTCTCGACGTCGGGAAAAGAACCGTTGTCGAACCATCATCGGGGAACACCGGCATCGCCCTGACCTGTATCGCTAACGCCCTGGGAATACCTATCGAGATAGCTGTTCCCTCAGCAGTTCCCGAGGAAAAGAAGATAATGCTGCGGTTTCTCGGTGCCAAGGTGAGAGAGGCTGATGACGAGCTTTGCCCGGTCTTTCCTACCGAAGGAGCCAGGGGACTGGTCAATGCTCTAATCCAAAGCCCGGCGACGCAGGATAGCTATATCAGCCCGAATCAGTATGAAAACGAGCTTAATGTTCAGGCTCACTACCAAACCACCGGGCCGGAAATATGGCAGCAGACACAGGGCAAGATTACCCATTTCTTTGCTGCTTTCGGCACCTGCGGCACCATCACCGGTGTGGGGCGTTTTCTAAAAAAGCAGAACCCCAACATAAAAATTATCGGTGTCGAACCGGCTTCGCCCAACCATAGACTGCCGGGGATGAAAAGGATTACCGGGCTGGCGGAAGAGTTTATCCCCAAGATTCTCGACCGCTCGGTAATTGACGATAGCGTTGAGGTCAGCGACGAAGATGCCTACCGCACCGCCATCGAACTGGCCAGGAAAGAAGGCATCCCGGTTGGCCCGAGCACGGGCGCGATACTGTATGTCGCCCTGCAATATGCCAGGCAGAACAAGGGTCTGGGTATCGTCATCTCGCCGGATGATGCCTTCAAGTATACCAGCTTCTACAAAGATGTCCTGGAGACAGAAGCCCGAGAAGTCAAGCTCGAAGAATACGACCTGTGCGAGATGGTCTGCCCGCTATCAAAGGTCAGGGCTACCGAGATAATTGATAACCTGGATGAAGGAGAAACCGCCCGGATTATCCTGGGCAACGTGGACTCCCTCAAGAATGTGGCTACCGAGCTGAAGATTAGAGGTATCGCCCCTGTTTTTGAACAAGAGGGAGAGAGCCGGTTCATCTTAACCGTATCGAAATAACCACGCGACACTGATTAGAAGCCTGGCTAACGCCAGACAACTATTCACCAAGTTTTTTTCAATGAACCAGGCGGCAAATCCCTTACGGTCAGGTTAGCTTCCCTTTCTCCGGGGTGACAAGAGCATCCCGAGGGCCAAAGCAAGCAAACCAATGATAAAGACAGCCCCCAGGATAATCAATTGAATTCCGCTGAATAAGCGGTATCTACCGGGGATAACAAACAAGACCAGCAAGCCCATCACCAGGCCAAAGGCCGCCATAATGGCCCCCCCGATTGTTAGTGGACTGTTTCGACTCGGAATTGCAACCATTGCTTTACCCTCCTTCTCTGCCCATTACTTCAACTCGACTTCCTAGAAGCTAAGCCGTCTTCGTTCTTCCGGTTTTGCTTCTTGTTCCCAGGGGGGCAATAAATAAATGATAACACCAAACACGACAAAAGGCAAAAATAGTATCGCCGCGCCGACGAGCAAGCCACCGAGACCAAAGACCGGCGGAGTGAACTCAATAAAACCGCGCAGACTCTTCGACATCATCTGACCACCAATCACCACATTCCAGCGCATGGCGAAGACGCCGATGAGCACCGAGACCGCGGCCAAAATCCGTAGCGTGGTCTTAGCTTTGTCTCCCAGTGTAGATACCTCAACCACACCCAGGACAAAGAGAGGGAGCAAAGCGCCCATAATCAACTGCAGACCGAAATAGCTGAAGGCTATCTTCTCGGTGATTAGCTGTGAGACGATACCCCAGCTTTCCTCGGACTCATAGAGCATACTGACAACCTCGAGGCCCTCCACCACTATCGCCAGGCTGAGAAAACCGGATAGCCAGAGAGCCATGGCACGCACGCAAGCATGGTCGAGGGACGCCTTTCTCATTTTAGTAATGAGGGCATACATCACAATCAGCAGGGCGATACCGGAGACGATGGCCGAAAGCAAAAAGATAATCGGCATCAGTGGAGTTGACCACCACGGATTAGCCTTCACCGCCCCGAAGATAAAGCCGACATAGCCATGAAGTAGAAAAGCAGCGGGGATACCGACGAGGGACAAGACTTTGATGAGCTTCTTGTCAACGGCGATGGTTGCATCTGATATGTCATAGACACCCAGAGCCAGGATGGAGTAAATGGCTTTCCGCAGGCCATCACTTGACTCGGCATATCTCACGATATCCGCCCGGTATACCAGCCAGACTTCGCCGAGAACCAGTAAGAGATAAAACATCCAGATATAGCCGAAGCCAGACATGGCCGAGACGAGATTTGGTGTCAGCAGCATCTCCATGGCTCTCTCCGGACGTCCAAGGTGGATGAGCAAAGGTAACGGGGTCACCAGCAGGAAGGCCAGGGCAGTAACCAGGGAAAAACGGGACACGGGCTTGAGCTGGCTTAAACCAAAGAAATGGTAGAGCGAGGAGACAACGAATGCACCGGCCACCAATCCGGTAATGTAGGGATAGATGGTAATCAGCAGGTCCCACTCAATAACCACTTCGTTAGGATAGACGAACCCCGGCATTATTAATGTACCCCCTTTTCGAAGCCAAGGTAATAGACCTTAGGCTCAGTACCCAGGTCTGGTTTCAAGACATAGACACGCTTTTCACGTAGAATCTGCCTGACCGCACTCTGCGGGTCACGCAGGTCACCAAATACCCTTGCCCCCACCGGGCAAACTTCAACACAGGCAGGGAGAAGCCCCTTGGTAATCCGGTGGTAACACCATGTACACTTATCAATCACTCTTATCTGTCCGAAGTGTGTCTCCGCAGAATCAGGCAGGACGTAGCGGGCACCGTAGGGACATGCCTGTATGCAATAGCGGCAACCGATACAGTGTTTCTGGTTAACCAGGACAATGCCATCGTCAGTAATATAGGTGGCGCCCACCGGACAGACAGTGACACAGGGTGGATTATCACACTGGTTGCACAGTTTGGGGACGAAGAAGCTGTTTCTCGTCTGCGTCCCCGGCGAACCGGCTTTAGCTGGCTCGGCTCTAAACCCGTCACGACCGGCATTGGGTGAATCTACAGAAACATCGGCATCCTCGGTGATGACATATCTTTCTACCCAGGTCCGGTTGTATTCTGCTTCCCAGGGCACCTTGTTTTCCAGTTTACAGGCAACAACACATCTCCCGCAGCCAATACACTTCTCCGTATCACAAATAAAGCTCCAGTAGTGCTCCGCCTGGTCGTAATCTCCCAGAACTGTACGGGGATTCGCCGCGCGCAGTTTACCGGACGGCTCAAGACCGCTTACCACCGGGGATAATCCATAAATCAGGAGTCCCCCGATTGCCCCGCCGGCAGCTACTTTAATAAAGTTACGACGCGAAGTTTTCATTTTACCCCACCCTGATGACAATTAAGACAGGTTGAACTGGTGCGCGCCACATGGTCACTCGGAACAGGCCTGATACCCGTGGCACTATGGCAGGCCAGACAATCACTGCGCCCGGCCAGGGAATGAGGAATCTGTGGCAGGGTTGCCCCCCTGAACTCGGTTGGGCCATGGCAGGAAAGACATTGTGTGCGCCCTTCCAGGGTATGCGGCATTTGTGGCGGCGGCGCTACCCATGGCTCGTGCTCACCATGACAGGAGAGACAAGTATCACGTCCAGCCAGAGCGTGAGGTACTTCGGGCGGCATACCCGCCCGTGGGTCATGCGGGCTGTGGCAGGTAACACAGTTGGCTTGACCTCCCATCTCAGTCATGTCCACCTGGGGGAAACTGACGGGACGACCGATTACCTTTTCATGACATGTCCCACATAGCACCCGGGAAGTGTCAACCACGGGACGTGCCCCTGTCTCCAGGTGGGCACGGGCCGGACCATGACAGTTTTCACAAGCAACCGTTTTATGGTTTCCCTTTTCCCAGATAATGTATTCACTCTGGTGGCAATCAGTGCAAACCGATGCCAGGGCATACTGGGACGGGAGGCTAGCCCAGGCGGCAACATCCTGTTTGGTATTTCTCTGATGGAAACCGAAATCGACCAGGAAAGCCGGCACCGGCACTATCCTCAACCCAACGAAGAGGAGTAGCACGATGGCTAATACTACCATTGCCGCCCGGATTAAGTGGGTCATCGTCAGTCCTCTCTATTCCACCTTTCTAGCTGGTTTCACTACTATTACAGGGTTATAACTAATCCCTCATCCTGCTTTTCCCGCACCCAATAACAAGGGGAGAAGGAAGAGATTCAAAATGGGGGCTTCGCCCCTCTTTCATCTACACTCCCCCTTCCCTTTGTAAAGGGAAGGGGATAGGGGGATAGTTTATTGGCAATCTATTACTGGGGTATAACGAACTTCAGGAGCACCCCCACCATGGCAAAACCGCCGATGGTAGCACCAACCAGTAGCACCACTGAGCTGGCGAACAAGCGTGGGAGCCTTGATACCGCTGATTGTTCAAGCATGGCCGTCAGGGTTATTATCACCACCGGGCCAAGGATGATGGCTAATACAATGAAGCCAATGTTGGCCGGCGTTTGCAACCATGCCGTCAACGGAGTCGTCACCATCGCCAGTGGTGCCATAATCTCAGGAAGGCGGTCAACCAGTGCGTTCATTCTTCATTCACCTCCAATATCGGGAATATTTTTAAGAAAATCATGAAAAGCAATATCGCCATGGCGAATATACCAATAACGATTGACCACTCTACCCAGCTCGGGGTATAGCTTCCGGCAGGGAACGGCAGCAGTGACCGCAAGAGTGACGGCACCACAATCATGAACCGCTTAATCCAGAAAGCGATAATGAGCAGAGTTACCGCCACGAAAGTACGCTTGAGACTGAACCACTGCGGGCGCAGCGCCTGGGCGAGGAGCATCACCGCCGGTAAGAGAAAACCGATGACCAGCATCGGCCAGAAAACAGGGGCGAACTCCCCTTCCAGAAGCATCTGGGATATTCTCAGCTCGGAAACAGGGGGGGCATACCTCATCGTAAGCTGCTCGGAAAAGATAAGGTAAACATAGAACAGGGTAAGTATCCCCACGAAAGTGCCCAAGCCCTTGAATACTTCCGCTTTGATGTATTCCTCCCAGCCAAAAAACCGCCGCAACAGCAGGGCGACAAACATCACGGCGGCAATGGCCGAGGTGATAGCCGCCGTCAGGAAGTATGGGCCGGCGATGGCACTGAACCAGCCGGGCCGGGCGGATAACAAGCCGAATATCCAGGGCACGACGCCACCACTGAGCATGACGATAAGAAAGACAATAGCCACCGAAAGCCACCATGTCATCCGGTCAATCCTCTCTTTTTCATCAGTGCGATAGCCAACTAAAAGTAATTGATATAGAGGAGCCAGTTTGGGAAACCGGGACAGGTAGCGCACCAGGTCATGGCGCAGGGTGAGCCAGAGATAAGCCGCCGACAGGGTGAAATAGATAATGATAACGGTGACATCCCAGGCCAGCGGTGAGGTACCGACTCTCACTGACCAGTACCGAATCATGTTAAATATCCGGTCTGGCCGGCCCATATCAATCATGATACTCAACCCGGCCATCATCAGGCTGATGACAGTCAGAATCTCACCCATCCGGGCCAAGGGGGCATACTTTTTGAGGTTGAATAAGCGTATGGCGGCTGCCACGGCTATCCCGCCGTGTGCAATACCGACAAAGAAGACAAAGTTAGCGATATAAACGCCCCAGACTGCCCCCACTGGCGTTCTCATCCCGGTGACACCCAGTCCCCGGGTTAGCTGTACGAACCAGGCATAACCAAACCATCCAATGAGAACCAGTAGCAGACCGACCATAACATAAAAGGAGGTGCCGGTATGGAGCATTGGCCGCAACAAATCCGGATTGGCTTTCTCCAGCCTTTCTCTACGCCTTATTGCAACCATTTTTTACCTCGCGTGATGTACCATATATTAGGCTCGGTGTTAGCTTCTTCCACCAGCCGGAAGCTCCGGTTATCTTTCAGTATTTTTGACACTTCGCTCTCAGGGTCGTTCAGATTGCCGAAGTGCCGGGCGCGAACCGGGCAGACTTCAACACAGCGGGGTAAGATACCCCGTCTGATACGATGCACACAGAAAGTACACTTCTCGACGACACCCAGGGGCCGCACCGGGACCGGCTGGTTCACTTTATCCGCCGGTATTTCCGGTTTCCACCAGTTAAAGCGGCGGGCGTTATAAGGGCAAGCAACAACACACAACCGGCAGCCAATACATCTATCGTAGTCCATCAGGGTCAACCCGTCCTTGGTCTTATAGGTGGCTCCGGTGGGGCAGACTTTGACACAGGGTGCGTTTTCACAGTGGTTACATTGCACCGGTAGATACCATTTCCCCTCCCGTGGCGACTGCGTGTAGGCGGTGGTGGCTCCTTTCTTAAGGTCTTCTAATGACGCATGGCCAGTAAGGGTTACTTCATCTTGCAGCTCGAATGCTTCTATCCAGGGTGGCGAAATGGTATCCGGGATGTTATTCTCTTCTTTACAACCCCAGGCACATCTGCGGCAACCGATACAAGCACCGACATCGATGACCAGGGCAAAACGGTTGCCTCCGGACGGTGTTGTCCCTGCTCCGTCGATAGCACGCCGTGGGCTTTGCAGGGTGGTCTGCTCTCCAGCCTCTTTAACCTTGTGCAGGTTAGCTGGCAACCGGGCGTATTTCCCCAGGACAGCCAGACCGATTAGTCCCCCGGCATATTTTACAAAGTCTCTCCGCCCGATTTGCTTCATTGCTCCTCACCTTTCCTGGCGGTGGCGATACCCAAACCCACTATCAGTAATGCCGGCACGCCAAGTACGATTAGTAGCGGTACTGGTGCCGGCGGCGGTGGAGGAGTGGGTGCCGTGTGAGGCCTGGTTATATCTAGAGCTATCCGGGGTTGGTGCTGATTATGACAAGTGGTGCAGGTAGCCCTGGTCGCACCTGGAAAACCCGGCACTCCTTCCTTCCACTCCGGGATACCGTGAGTTCCTGCCTTCCAGGCCTCATAGCGCTGCTGATGGCATTGTCCGCACAGTTGGGCAGAATCAGCCCGCGGCAACCGTGTCTCATTGGCCAGGCGCAGCAGTTTCATATCACTCTGGTCATGGCAGACGAAGCAGGCCTGGTTGCCTGTGCCGAGCTTGTCATGTGTCTTCAGTGTGGTGCTATGGCAGCTCAAGCAATTCAGTGGTGGCTCCGTTGACGGAGCGGCCTTAACTGCTACTGTCGGCAGGAGCCACAGGAAACCGGCCACCAGCAGGATTCCCAGGCTACCGAGGAGCCAGACCCGCACCGGGTTCGAGATGGTAGTCTCAACTCCGTTGGTGCCCTGCCCTGATAATTTCTGCCTCAACATAGTGATGTCCCTTATACTAAAGCTCATTTCTGTCTTATCACCCGGACTTGCTCATCGGTTACCCGAGCGTCTGACCTGACACTCTACTTGTTCCCACTCCCCAGGCTGACTTTACCGGAGAGAGCACCAAGTATATCTACTGTTAGCGGGATGATGGTGCTATTCCGTTCGCCGGCCATTTCCACCAGGGTCTGCAGGTAACGAAGCTGTAAGGCGGCCGGTTGCGTCTGGATAATCTTGGCCGCTTCAGCCAGCGTTTCTGCGGCCTGTTGCTCACCCTGGGCATGAATAATCTTGGCTCGCTTCTCCCGTTCGGCCTCAGCCTGACGGGCCATCGCCCGCTGCATTGCTTCAGGAAGCAGAACATCCTTGATTTCCACCAGTGTTGCCCTCACTCCCCACGGGCCTTCACTTTGCTCATCAATAATCTGCCTCAATCTCAGGTTGAGCTGGTCACGATGGGCAAGCAGCTCATCCAGGTCTGATTGTCCCAGCACGCTCCGCAGCGTGGTCAGGGCAAGCTGGATAATCGCCTGCTTATAGTTCTCCACATTGATTACGGCCTTCACCGGGTCGGTGGCCAGAAAGTAAACGACGGCATCCACCCGCACGGTGACATTATCCCTGGTGATGACCTCCTGAGGCTCAAGGACAAAGGTAATGATACGCAGGCTCACCCTGGTCATCTGGTCAACAAAGGGAAGAATCACGTTGAAACCGGGGTTTCTCACCCCGACCAATTTACCGAAGCGAAGCACGACCCCTCGCTCGTACTGCTTCACAATCTTGACCCCGGCGCCTAACAGTACCAGGACAACCACGACAACAAAAAAGATTATCCAGCCAGTCATTCTTGATATCCTCCTTCTTTAGCTAAATCCCTGGTCAATGTTCTCTCTTTTAAACAGGTGAAGTACGTCCTTTCCGCCCGATAACCCGCTTCACCCGTGCCAGCAAGTTACTCATATCAAAGGGTTTCTGAATATAGTCGTCAGGGCGTAGCTTCTCCATCAAACCGTGGTCTGGTGGTTCGACGGAAACAATAATCACCGGCATATCGCTCAGTGGTTCAGTGAGCCTCAGCAGGCTCAGGATGCCCCAACCATTAAAGTCCGGCAGTCTCAAATCCAGCAGGACAAGGTCAATGTTCGTCTCCTGCAAGATACGGACACAGTCAAGTCCGGTAGCAGCCTCAAAGACATGGGTATCTTTATTTTCCAGGTTGGAGCGGAGAAGCCGGCTTATCGCCCGGTCATCATCAACAACCAGAACGGAGTGCGGCATAAGGCTCTGATTTACTGTCTCCATCTTCACTACCCGAATATATAATAGTAGTCAGGGCGTGAAAATAGCATAAAAATACAACGTAGAAAAATGAAAAAGTTATGAAAAAGATGGAGGGAATACGGGCTAATTCCGCAGTTAGCAGGGGTATATTGCCTGAAATTCCGGGGCTATTTATCGATGAATAGATACCGTGAAAGTAGTTACCGGTTAGCTTTCTTGGGCAGGGCAGACAAACGTATAGCCAATCCCGGGCTTGGCCAGAATATATTTCGGCTGGTGCGGGTCAGGTTCTATCTTCTGTCGCAGGTGGCTGATATAAGCCCGCAAATATTCAAGCTCGTCCTGGTATTCGGCGCCCCAGACCTTGGCTAAAAGCTCGCCATGCAGCATCACCCGCCCGGCATTACTGACTAACTGGGACAATAGCTTATACTCCGTCAGTGTTAAAGAGACCTCCTGCCCCCGTACCACCACTCTCCGCCGCACGAAGTCCACCGTAATGTCGTCACAGGTGAAAGTTGGCAGCGTTTTCGTCTCTTCATTAGTACCGGTACGGCGCAGTACCGCCTCGATACGGGCAAGAAGCTCTTGAACGTTGAACGGTTTAGCCATATAGTCATCCGCCCCCAGCTTCAACCCCTTTACCTTATCTACATCCTCCACTTTAGCCGTGAGCATGATGATGGGGACATCAGAGAACTCCCGGACTCGCCGGCAAAGCTCATAACCATCTATCCCGGGCAACATAATATCCAGCACCAGCAGGTCAGGCATTTCCCGGTCAATAAGCTCGAGAGCCGTTGTCCCGTCTCTTGCCGAAAGGACACGGTAGCCACTTGATTCCAGATTAGCCCGCAACAGCCGAACTAGCTGCGGGTCATCATCAACCACCAGCAACGAATGTTTTTTCACCATCGGCGATTATTCACCTTCTTCCCGTTCCAGCGGCAGGCTGAAATAGAACCGGCTACCTTTTCCCGGGGTGCTTTCCAGCCAGATTTTACCTCCATGAGCCTCGACATGCCCCCTGGCGATGGAGAGTCCCAGTCCACTACCCGGTGTGCCGCGGGTGACCGGATTATCCACCCGGTAGAACCGTTCAAATACTCTATCCTGGTGCTCGGGGGGAATACCAATCCCTTCATCGCTGACACTGACGATAATCTTATCCCCTTTCACCTCGCCAGCGATAGTAATCTCTCCACCATCCTTTGAGTATTTTATCGCATTCTGCACCAGGTTGCGCAGCACTTGCTCCATACAACGGAGGTCAGCCTCAACTACGGGGAAGGACACAGGGAAGCGTAAAGTAAGCCGGTGTTTCTTGGCTCTCAGCTCCGCCTCCTCGACGACCCTCCGGGCGAGCTGCGGCATCAGGACCGGCTCTTTTTCCAGTTTCAGTGCCCCCGCTTCCAGTTTAGCCGATTGCAGAAGCTTGTCAATCAGGTCGCGCAGCTCATCCGTCCTTTCGTCAATAATCTGGAGGAATTCCCGCTCAGTTTGTTTATCCCAGGAAACGTCCTCGCGCAGCAAAGAGGTGGAGTAGCCCTTGATGAGAGTCAGCGGGCTTCTTAGCTCATGGGAGACAGAGGAAATAAACTGGGAGCGGAGACGGTCGGCCTCATACAAGGCACGCGCTTTTTCCGCTTCTTTGGTCAGTTGTGCCCGCTCAATGGCGATGCTGATATAATCGGCGATGGCCTGGAGAAGGCGGCTATCCGAGGGAAAGAAGACCTGTCCTTCCCTGAAGCTGGCAATGATAATACTGCCCGCAGCGCGGTTCTGATGGGAAACATCGGCGTGAATATAGCTTTGCACCCTGGACCGCCACGCTTCCGATTGCAGAAATCCGGCAACCACCGAGCTAACGTTATCAATACGCTCCTTCTCGGCCGGCTTCATAGTATTAACAAAAATGGCGCTTCCTGCGGTAGTGGATAAAACCTGCGGAAAAGCCTCTTTGTCCAGCCCGCCACTAAACTCGATAAATAGCCCGTCCTGGTTCACCCCTTGCAGGAGAAGGGCACCACCATCGGCGCCGGGAATAATCTCCACCGCCTTCGCCAGCACTGCCCGGAGCTGGCTGGGCAGGTCAAAGGTAGAGGTAAGAATCTCTGCCACGGAGAGTAGTGACGCCAGCTCTCTCGTCCTCTGCTCCAGGTCGTCATAGGAGGTCTTCAGTTTCAGCCGCATCTCATTAAGAGCTTGGGCAAGCAACCCAACCTCATCTTGACCCAGAACCGGAACCGTGCTGACCAGGTCACCCTCGGCGATTCTCTGCGAAGAGGTAGTAAGCAACCTGATACGGCTACCGACATCACGCGTGGTCACCACCACGAAGAGAAGAGCTACCGTCACCAGTCCCACTCCGAAGAAGAATAGATTGCGCCGTAGCTCGTCTGCCGGAGCCAGTGCTTCCGTCTCTGCCTGCCGGATGACGACGCCCCAGTTAGCCGCCGACAGAGGAACAAAAGCCAGTACATCTTTTCTCTCTACCTTCTGCTGCTCCGCTTCATGACAGGTATGACAAACACCGCGCGCCGGTTTTCCGGCAGCAATCAAGGCAGCAAAACGACCGCTATGGTCACTCTTTTCGAAGGGGGAGAGCTTGGGCCCAGGCTCAGTCCGAGCCACCACCAGCCCGTTCTGGTCGACAATCTCCACATAGCCGGTCTGCCCCAGCTTGATAGGCTGGACAAAACCACCGATACTCGATAGCTCAAGGTCAATGCTGGCGACGAGTACACCCCGGCTGCCGTTATCCCTGGTGGGGCTAACCAGAAGCACCAAAGGAACAGCAGAACCCGGCAGTGAGACCAACCCGGAAATGCCTGGCTTGCCGCTCTGGATGGCCCGGCTGATGCTGGGATAGGCCGTCATATCGATGCCATCCAGCTGAGGAGACCCGGCTTTTTCCCAGATGAGTTGTCCCTCATGATTGAGGAGATAAATACCGACAGTACGGATGGACATACGGGAGTACGTTGTCTCCAGCGTATCCACCAGCGCTTTGAGGTCGTCCCCCGGCTGGGTATTTTCGATACTCTGGGCAGTGCCCGCCAGCTCGTTAATGGCAGTTCCCAATGCTCCATCTATATAATCGGCGACAAGCCCGGCGGTAGTCAGACGGTCCTGCAGCATTGCCTCTGTAGCCTGGTTAACCGCCCGCATTCCCAGGGAACTGAAGACGCCAACACCGAGAAGCAGCCCCAAGGCAGTGAGGAGGGTAATCTTTTTACCCAGAGTCAAGTTATTTAAGAATGTCACTCAGGCTTCCTCAACACGGACATCATCACACCGGCCAAAGCCAGGAAAATTTTACCTCTGGACATCCCATTTCCTGTCGCCTTTACTATGATTATAAGGCCTGATGCCTGTACCGACAAACCAGGTCATGTACAAGCAGCCTTACTTCACTTCTTGTCCAGGTGCGTCAATGACAAATGATGCCGACGCCGGTAGAAGTAGTAAATCGCCAGGCCAGCAAGCATCCAGAGAATACCCACCCAGCGGCTGAAGGGTTGGATGACGATTATCACTATCCATATCGCCGAGGTGCCGATTAACCCGAGGATGCTGATTACCGGCAGCTCCCGCCCCCTGACCTTGATATGCCCCCATAGTTTGAAAGGACGGGGCATGTCCGGTCTCTTTACCCGGAGACCGATAACAGACAGGTGGGCGATGGCAAAGCAAAGCAACGACCCGAAGACGTATAGCGCCCCCAGGTCAGTAAAAAAATTAGGGGCAAAAAAGCCCGGTACCAGCATGAGCATGCTGACCAGGCAAAAGAGCATGATGGTAACATAGGGCGTGCGGAAACGCCCGTGAATCGTGCTTAAAGTTGCCGGTAGCTGCCGGTGTGTTGCCAGGTTATAGGTAAGCCGGGAAATGCCGAGCAACCCGGCATTGGTGGCCACCACCATGATAGTGGCTGCCAGTATCGCCACCAGGACCGGCAGCATATCACGGATAGCAGCAATGACCCAAACCAGAACGATGGTCAGTTCTTTTCCCGATGTCATCCTTCCGGCTATCTCTACCGGATTAATATAACCCGATACCGCATGGGCAATACCGGCGATGGGGTCCCTGGCCCAACCGTTTATCGGGTCGCCCAAGGCTTGAGGCGTCATCGCTGACATGGCTAATAATGAGATACCCCCAAACAGGACCAGGACAACCACTATCATCCAGATATAGGCCCGTGGTATCTTCTTCTCCGGTTGCCGGGTTTCCTCGCCGTGCTGGGAGATGGATTCTACACCGGTAAAACACAGTGCCGCCAGCGCCACACCGAAAAGCAGGTTCTGCGCCGAGGGCCAGTTACCCTCACCGAACATGTGTTCCGCCAAGATACCCGGATTCGGTATCATTATCAATACGACGCCTAAAACTATCAGGGTAAGCTGGGTCAAGATGTCGATGAAGATGAAGAATATGTTCAGGCGTGATGATTCCTGAATGCCAAAGATGTTAATCAGCATCAATAAGAAGACAACTCCAATGGATACCGCGGTGCCCATTACCGGGTCTTTCAATATCGGCCAGAAATAAGCCAAGTAAGGCGGGATAGTATAAGCCGAAATAGCCACCGTAGCCACATAGCTCAGCATCAACACCCAGCCAGAAATAAAGCCAATCAGGTCATTGAAGGCATTTCTGGCAAAACTGGCGGAGCCGCCACCTTCAGGAAGCATAGCGGAGCCTTCCGCATAGGTGAGAGCATTAAAGACATAGATAAGCCCGGCGATACCGAGGGCGATGGGGGTAGCTCCTACCGCTACCAGGGCAACAACACCCAGGCCATAGTAGATGGAACTGCCGACATCCCCGTAACCGATACTGAACAGGGCAGGCACTCCCATAACCCGCCGGAGATGGAGGTGCTTGATACGTCTTGGCCGAAAGACCCGGTCACCTAGTTTGGGACGCCAGCTACTATCCATGATTTTCTGCCTATCAGCCTAACCTAATTTGCGGGTAGAGTCAAGGTATTGTAGATTTTGCCGAATACGATTATAATACGCCTAGTTTATCTCGAATAAAATATAAAACGATGGAGTTCCATAAGATTCTGGTACCGGTGGCCGGTACCAAGGCGGATGATGAAGCTATTAAGTTAGCCTGCTCGCTGGCCAGGCCGGAAAAAGGGAAGGTCTGGGCAGTCTATGTCGTTACTATACGGCGTTCCCTGCCGCTGGATGCTGTAATTGAGCCAGAGGTCAAAAAGGCAGAAGAAATACTCGACCATGCCGAGAGAGTGGCCGAAGAAGAGGAAAACTACAGGATAGAGACAGACCTCCTGCAAGCCCGCGAGGCGGGACCGACGATCGTTGACGAAGCGGTAGAGCGTGGGGTAGATTTGATTTTAATGGGAATTGAATACAAAGGCCACTTCGGACAATTCAGTTTGGGTAGAGTCGTGCCTTACGTCCTGCAAAATGCACCCTGCCGGGTACTGGTCTACCGATACCATACGGTTAGCTGAGTGTAAGCGATGAAAGTAATCATTATGGGTTGCGGGCGAGTAGGTGCCCGGCTGGCCGGGTTGTTAGATGCCAGCAAGCATCAGGTGATCATACTGGACACTAATTCCCAGAGCTTTCGCCGGCTACCACCTGATTTTAACGGTACTGCCCTGGTTGGGAATGGTCTTGATGAAAGCGCCTTGAAAAAGGCTGGCATCGAGGAAGCTAATGTCTTTCTGGCCTTGACACAGGGAGACAACCGGAATGTGATGGCATGTCAGATTGCCAAGAATATTTTCAACGTACCCCGGGCAATCTGTCGCATCTATGATCCACTACGTCAGGAGATGTACCAGAGCCTGGGGCTGGAAACCTTCAGCCCAACCACAATTTTTGCCGAGCTGCTGAAGGAAAAACTAGAGGGCTAACGCAGAAAAGATGTATATCATCGTCGTCGGCGGTGGCAGAGTAGGCTACTATTTGAGTAAGGCCCTATTAGACGAGGGACATGAAGTCCTCATCGTCGAAAAGGAGGCCAGCATCTGTGATGCCATTACCGATGAGCTGGGTAGTGTCTGCCTCCGTGGCGATGGCTGCGAGGCAGCCATCCTGGCTGAAGCCGGCACAGACCGGGCGGATATCCTCATTGCCGTCACCGGCGATGACGAAGATAACCTGGTAGCTTGCCAGGTAGCCAAACACAAGTTTAAAGTACTCCGTACCATCGCCCGCATCGGTAATCCGAATAACGAAGTCCTCTTTAAAAAGCTAGGTATCGACGTCACCGTCAGCAGCACCAACGTTATCCTGGAGAATATCGCCGCCGAGGTACCGACACACCCTTTAACCCACTTGCTGGCCATTCGAGACCGGGGGCTGGAAATCGTCGAGGTGAGAATTCCACCCCTCTCGCCGACGATAGGTAAAACAGTCAAGCAACTCTCACTACCGCCGGAAAGTATTCTCTGCCTCATTGTGCGTAAGAAAGCCCCGCTGATTAAGCCTACCGACGGGACGACCATTGAAGAGGGAGACCAGGTAATTGCCGTGACCACCACCCAGCTCGTAGAGTCCTTGCGGGCTACCTTAAGAGGTATTTAGCACAACCCCACCGCTTAGGTTCCCCACTCCTCGTCTTCGCTTGTTAGAGAGAAACATAAGGCCTCTTAGAAAGGTATTTGACGCAACCAGGCTCTTTATTGTAAGTTCATTCCCAGCCGGACACTCTGAGTCAAGTAGCCAATCGACGGAGGTCTCCCGTGAAAGAAAATAAGGTAGCGTGGTTCTGGACGCTCATTATTATCGCCTTACTAATCATCATTACCGCTGGGGGCATTGCTGCCCGGCTCAGGTACCGTCCCGCCCAGCCGGTCGAGATTTCCTTACCCCAGGTTGAGGAGTTTCAGGGAAGAATTGAGATTGATGGGGCTATCACTATTCCCGGTATTTATCCTTTTAGCACCGGGGATAATATTGAGGATATTATCCAGGCAGCAGGCGGCGCCACTGCCAGCGCCAACCTGAGCGGGCTGAAACTTTATCTCCCCGGGAGTGGTGCAGGGAATGAGCCACAAAAAATTGACATCAACCGTGCTGAGCTATGGCTATTAAGCTCCCTGCCTGAAATCGGGGAAAAGCTCGCCCAGCGCATTATCGATTATCGCCAGCAGAACGGCCCTTTCCGCCGTATCGACGAGATAGCCAGGGTGGCCGGCATTGGCGAAAAAACCTACGAGAAGATTAAGCCTCTGATTACGGTATCTGATTAATTCCGAAGTAAAAAATGCTGCTTATCTATCTGAGCTTTGCCTGGATTGCCGGTATCTGGCTCGGTTCAAGGGTTAACCTGCCTTTGGCCTCTCTTTTTATCGGACTGGTACCACTGCCCCTGTTTTTCCTGGTCCGCCACCACAAGAAAATAGTCATCCTGACCAGCCTGTGCCTCATTACTCTCCTTAGCAGTGCTGTTTACTCACAATCACGGCTGCCGGCTCTCGACCAGTATTCCCTCCGGTTTTACAACGGCCAGGGGACTCTGGAAATCAAAGGCATCGTGGATAGAGACACAGAGATTGGAGACAAAGCGACTCGCCTCCACCTCTCTGCCAGAGAGATAAAAGTCGCTGAGGGATGGCATCAGGTTTCAGGGAACGCCCTGGTAGTAGCACCCGGATACCCGACCTATAGATATGGTGATTTGCTATTGGTAAAGGGTAGGTTAGAGACACCCCCACAGTCTGATAGCTTTGATTACCGTGGCTATCTGGCTAACCAGGAAATCTATTCCATGATGTCCTACCCCGAAATAAATGTCCTGGAGAGGGGACAAGGCTCAAGACTACTGGCATGGGTCTATTCGCTACGTAACCAGCTATCACTGTCTCTGTCCCGGGTTTTACCTGAGCCGCAGGCAGCACTGGCACAGGGTATCATCCTGGGCATTCGCCGCCATATTCCTCCGTCAGTCAACGCCGATTTCGTCAGCACGGGTACAGCTCATATACTGGCCATCTCCGGCCAGAACCTGAGTATCGTCGTCGGTATCCTGGTCGCCCTTGGTATCGCCATTTTTGGCCGGAAAGGCCATATCTATATCTGGCTGTCGCTGACCGCCATCTGGCTTTACACACTGCTCACCGGAATGAACCCGCCGGTGGTCAGAGCCACCATTATGGCCAGCCTTTTTCTGGTGGCGGAGCTTTTAGGCCGGCAGCGTAGTGGTATCACTGCCCTTGCCTTCGCTGGCGCCATCATGGTCGGTATCACCCCCAGGCTGCTCTGGGACGCCTCCTTCCAGATGAGCTTTATGGCGATGGCGGGTTTAATCATTATCGCCCCGCCGCTACAATCCCTGGGGAGGAAAGCAGTTAGCGTCACACTGGGTGAAAGCGGGGCAACCGTCTCTATCGCCAACTTCATTACCGATAGCTTCAGCGTCACCTGCGCGGCGCTGCTGGCCGTCTGGCCTATCATTGCCTACTATTTTGGTATTATCGCCCTGGTTGCTCCACTGGCAACACTCATTACTCTACCGGTCTTGCCGGCGATTATTATCAGCGGAGCTTTGGCCGGAGCCCTTGGTCTTATTCTCCTGCCCGCCGCCCAGGCTATCGGCTGGTTAGCCTGGCTCTTCCTGTCCTATTTGCTGATAGTGGTCAAGACCTTTGCCATTATCCCACCAATCGCCGTAGGCTCGGTTGACCTGGGTCTGATATGGGTTTACTACGCCGCGCTGGCGCTGGTTATCTGGCTCAACAGCCAGAGAAAGAGTCTGGCAAACATCATGCTCAAAGCGAGCACCTTTGTCTCAACACTACCGAAGAAGTGGGTTATCCCCGGCCTGGTGGTGCTAGCCGCACTGGTATGGGTTACTGCTGCCACCATGCCCGATGGCAACCTTCATATCAGCTTTCTTGACGTCGGGCAGGGTGACGCTATCCTGATTCAAAGAGGTAGCCAGCAGGTGCTGATTGATGGCGGACCCAGCCCGGAGAAGCTCGGTTTTGAACTGGGCAAGCAGATGCCTTTCTGGGATAGAACGATCGACCTGGTGGTATCAACCCATCCCCACGCCGACCATATTACCGGGCTGGCGGACGTCCTTAACAGATATCAAATAAAGCAGGTGCTCTACCCGGATTTGACCTATAGCTCCCCCCTTTATGACAAATGGCTAAGTCTGATTGGCGAGAAGAAGATAAAGTATACGCTTGCCCGGGCCAGGCAGAGAATTAGCCTGGGCGAAGAAGTAGTCATCGAGGTACTCAATCCAGCCAAGTCACCGCTAACTAATACCCAATCTGATATTGACAATAATGGTATCGTTTTACGCCTGAGCACGGGCAAGGTGAGCTTCCTCTTCACGGCGGACATGATGGGGGAGTCCGAGCTCGAGCTTATTTCCCGCCGGGCCCACCTGACCAGCACGGTGCTTAAGGTGGCTCATCACGGCTCAGAGACATCAACCTCGGCTGAGTTCCTGGCGATGGTTAAACCGAGACTGGCGGTTATCTCGGTGGGTAAGGACAACCCCTTCGGCCACCCGAACAAAGATGTTTTAGCCAGGCTCAAAGAGCAATCAGGAGAGGAGAATATCTACCGCACCGATGAAGATGGTACAATAGAGTTTACCACGGATGGGGAAAGATTGTGGGTGAGGGTAGGGAGATAAAAAACATGGGATTATTTACAACCTCACCCCCTTAATCCCCCTCTCCTTAAAAGGAGAGGGGGAAATAGAAAAGAGGGGCTTCGCCCCTCTTAGACACCTCACAGGTTACCTCTCATTACAAAGGAGGGCAGGGGCATAGGATTGTCGAACAAACTCATCATGCATGTTGACCTCGATGCCTTCTTTGTCTCGGTCGAGCAGGCATTGAATCCTGACCTTTACGGTAAGCCGGTAGTGGTCGGTGGGAGGCCCGGGGGGAGGGGCGTCGTTGCCTCGGCTTCTTATGAAGCCCGCGCCTTCGGCTTACACGCCGGCATGCCCCTCAAGACCGCCAGCCGTCTTTGTCCCCAGGCTATCTTCATTGCCGGCAGCTTCGCTAACTACCGTGATGCTTCACAGAAATTCATGGCTATCCTGGCTGACTTTTCCCCGTTTCTTGAGCAGGTCGGTATTGATGAGGCGTATCTGGATGTAACCGGCTTCGAATCTATCCACGGCTCGATTCACCAGATGGCGGTAGCCATCAAACAACGAGTTAAGAGCGAACTGGGGCTACCGGCTTCGGTAGGCGTTGCCAGTGGCAAGGTGGTCGCCAAGGTAGCCTCAGAGCTATCCAAGCCCGATGGTTTAATCATTGTCGCCAGAGGGGAAGAAGCTGTCTTCCTGGCTCCCCTGCCGGTAGGGAAGCTACCAGGGATTGGCCCAAAGACGGAAAGGGTAGTGAAGGAGCTGGGTATCAACACCATCGGCAGGCTAGCCACCACCCCGATAGGGACACTGCGAAGCCACTGTGGCGTATTCGGTGAAGTCTTACACCGTTTTGCCAACGGGATTGATGAGAGAAAGATAGAGCCTCCCGGTGCGGCCAAATCAATCAGCCGGGAAACTACCTTTGAGAAGGACTCCAGAGATACAGCACTCTTGAAGGCGACACTACGCTACCTTAGCGAGAAGGTCGGAGCCGAGCTGCGCGAACAAGGCAAGCAAACAAGATGCATCGTTCTCAAGGTAAGATATGCCGATTTCACCACGATTACCCGCAGTCATACCCTGCCCCGGGCCACCGATAGTGACCAGACGATATTCGATACCGGGGCGAATCTGCTGGAGCGGGCACTGTTTGTGGAAAGGCAAGCCGTGCGCCTCATCGGCATCGGTGTCTCCAACCTGGTTTCGGGACAACAGCTAACGATGCTGGACGCATCTGTGGAAAGGCGTGAGCGACTAAACCGGACTATCGACCATATCCGCCGCAAGTACGGCTTCACCGCCATCCAGACCGGACAGACTCTGTTGCTCAAGGACATCTTTCCCTCAGATGATGACGGCTATACCCTCCACACGCCGAGCCTGTCGAGGTAGAAGCATTCGTTTGTTGACCTCACCCCCTGGGGGATAAGTTCTTAAACAATCTTAATTTTCCGGCGGTTTCTTGACGAAAAGAACCTGCTCACTTAAACTATGGTAAAGCTGATAATCAGAAGGAGGCACTAATGAAATACCGCAGGCTGGGTAATTCCGGATTGAATATCTCTGAACTTGGTCTTGGCGGAAATAATTTTGGCTGGTGGGCTAATGAAGCCGATTCACTGGCGGTCATCAATCACGCCCTCGAAGCCGGTATCAACTTTATCGATACGGCTGACGTCTATGACCGGGGTAATTCCGAGAGGTTCGTGGGGAAAGCCGTTAAAGGCAAACGGCATCAGGTCATCATCGCCACCAAGTTCGCCAATCCGATGGGTAGCGGCCCGAACGAGATTGGTGGCTCGCGCTACTACATCATGAAAGCAGTAGATGCCAGCTTGCAACGCCTCCAGACGGACTATATTGACCTTTACCAGATGCACCGGCCACCCCATCCTTCGACTCCCATCGAAGAGACGCTGCGCGCTCTCGACGACCTGGTGCGGGACGGCAAAATACGCTACATTGGCTGCTCCAATTTTGCTGCCTGGCAACTCAGCGATGCCCTATGGACTTCCCGGGTAAACAATCTGCATTCTTTTGTGACTGTACAGTCACGCTACAGCCTGCTATCACGTGAAATCGAAGCAGAGCTGGTGCCTTGCTGCCAGGCGCATGGTACCGGTGTCATCCCGTGGGGACCGCTAGCCGCCGGCTTTCTTACCGGTAAATATCGCCAGGGGGAGATACTACCCGCTGATGGCCGTCTCTCGCTACCAACGCCACCCAGCATTTACGAAGGCGTGCTGACCGAGGCCAACTGGAGGAAATTACACCAGTGGGAAGCCTTCGCCACTGCCCACAGCCACACCGTGGGTGAGCTGGCCATTGCCTGGCTACTGGCTAAACCGTGGGTAAGCACGGTCATCGCCGGAGCACGGAAGATAGAACAAGTCACGGCCAATGTGACCGCCAGCGAATGGAAGCTGACACCTGACGAGGTGGCTCAGGTGGACGCCATCAGCTAGCGTAGTGTTTCATCAACAGATTTACAAACCCGTTCGCCCTGAGTCAGTCGAAGGGCAAGATGCTTCGACAAGCTCAGCACGAACGGGTTATCTGGTGAGTTATTACTGAGACACTGTACCAGCGTAAAGTATCACGACTCCCGGCGAAAACGAAATATGGGTCAAGTAAACCTGTAAGCCGAGTTCTGTATCCTCCCGTTACCGGAAGAACGGCGACCATCTATCTAGCCCTCCCGTTACCGGAAGGGTCAAGCGACCAACCCAGGGACTGAGCCGGGCGTCTCTTGTTCCCTCTATTCGGTCTTGCTCCAGATGGGGTTTGCACGGCCGGCTGGTCACCCTGCCGCCGGTGAGCTTTTACCTCACCATTTCACCCTTACCCGCATCCTTCCCCGCAGGGGAAAGACCGCTGGCGGTATGTTTCTGTGGCACTTTCCGTAGGGTCGCCCCTCCTGGGTGTTACCCAGCATCCTGCCCGGTGGAGCTCGGACTTTCCTCTCGCCCGAAGGCGAGCGGTCGCCCGGTTTACTTCACCCATTTATACAATAGTCGAGAAGGCACCGTAAGTCAATCAATAAGAGACTTTTTAACAACCCCTCACCCTTTATCCCTCTCCCCTTCGTGAGGGGAGAGGGAAGAGATTTTAGAGGGGGGCTTCGCCCCTCTCTAGCCTACACGCCCCCTTCCTAGAGGAAAGGGGATAGGTTGACGACTGCTAAATAACCACCCTTCTCTACCCAGTCAATTCAGGCGAAAGAACCATCTGGACGCTTTACTTATCACTTCCCCCACAACTCCGGGATAGCATAGTCCAGGCCGAGCTTCTTCAGGGTATCAGGCAGGGGTTTACCTGTCTTAGCATCCCAGCCCATGCCTTCATAGTACCTGCTCCGCATCGCCGGCCAGTTCGTCAGGATACTATTACCCTTTGATGGCCCGTCTACCGGTGCCGAGCCATACCTTGGTGAGGGGGCATCCATCTCGGCGGTATGCCCGTGCCGGATGTTGAAAGCATGCAGCAGGTTGACAATAGTCCGGCCGGCTTTTAACGCCTCCTGGGACGTAAAATCCCAGCCGGTAGCGGCGCTTATCGCCTCAGAAAGCATCTTGACGTCAGTGCGGGTGGTAAAACGGCACGTTCCCAGGCAATCCTCAAACTGGGCAGCGCCCTTCCCCAGGATATTCCAGGTGACACTTTCCTCGGCCGAGTTGTTCTGACCAAGGCCGGGACGGATATCAAGCCCCACGTCCGCCGGACGCAGCATGGTGAAGCCTTCATCAGTGCTCATCTGTGAAACACAGGTATCAAAGAGCATCGGCCAGCGATTACGATGGTCATGACCCCGCGGGGTGTTGCCGTTCATGGTATGAATGGCAAAATTAGGTGCCTCTCCCCCGATGCTCCGGGCAGCTCTCATCGCCCCTTCCGCCAGAACATCACCCAATCCTTTACGGGTGGCAATGTTGCGGAGCAGCTGCATCGCGGCCTCATAGTTTCCCCATTTCAGCGGCAGTTGACCGGTCTCCTTCGTGGTGAGCACCCCTTTTTCAAAGCATTCGATGGCCAACCCAACCACCCACGCCGCCTCATTACAGTCCATACCCAGGCGGTCGACTTCATTGGCCATATAGACGGCAACACTGGCATCAGTATTACCGATAAGCGGCCCGAAAGAGGCAAAGCATTCGTACTCCGGCTCCTCGCCGACATAGCCCTTATATGGCCCTTCGGGGATGGTGACAAAATTCACGTGATGCATCCGGCAAGCCCAGCAGGGATTCGGCTTGGGGTTATAATGGCTGCGGATGTAAGGCCCGCTAAACTTTTCCAGCTTCTCCTTGTCAATATCAAAGATGCAGGTGGTATAGTTCTTCACCGGCACAATGCCGTCGCCGGCGAGGGTGCGTTCGTAAAGGATATTCAGTGTCCCCCAGGAATAGACACCGGCGGCAGCCTGCGGGTTACTCACAATGTTATCATGCATTTGATTGGCGATAGTGGTGAGAGCGGTTCTATCTTTCAGTGGTGGACGAGTTCTCTCTCTGGGGATAGCAATCGCCTTGAGCTTCTTCGCTCCCATGACCGCCCCGACACCGTTGTGAGATGCTGCATGGCCCTTATCGACAAATATGGAGGCGAACTTTACCAGGCTTTCCCCGGCCGGCCCAATGCCGGCCACACTCATGCCGCGCTCGCTCTGCCCGTACTCTGCCCGGATAAGGTCGCCCGTTTCCCAGGTGTCTTTACCGGCCAGATGGGAGGCATCTTTTATTTCTACCTTGTCTTTGCTGACGTAGAGATAAACCAACCGCTTCGCTTTGCCCTGGATAATTATCCCGTCATATCCGGCAAAGCGCAGAAAAGCCCCGAAGAAACCATTCGCCTGGGTGGCTACCGCCCCATTGGTTAATGCCCCTTTACTCACTACCGAGATGGTACCCGAACCCCCTACCGTCGTCCCTCCCAGGGGGCCGGTCATCAGCATGAGACGGTTCGCCGCATCTGACCACTCTACCCCGGCCGGGACCTCGTCATAAAGATACTTCGCTCCCAACCCGGTGCCACCAAGGTACTGCCGCACCACTGCCTCATCCAGCTTCTCTTCAGTAATCTCTTCTTTGCTCAAGTCTACTCTCAGCAATTTCCCGGCATAACCATATAGAGTGCTCATTCCATCCTCCTAATCTTTTCTATCCCCCGGAATATACCTGAAGCAGCATGATATTATCCCCCGGGCTGAGCCTGACCCCGGCTGCCTCGGACTGAGGCAGAAGGCTATCATTGAGAACCACTACCAGCTGGTCGCTGAAGCTACCGGCGTCAGGATTAAAAACCGCCGTCCGAAAGCCGGCGTGGTTACGGGCAAGCTCGGTCAATAGCTCGCCGACGGTCGTTCCTTCCTTTATCTCCTTCTCCAGAGTAAACCACTCCGTATCGCCGGCGTTCATCAGATTAGCCATCCAGGGTGGAAGCTTTATTTGAACCTTGCCCAGCTCCGCTATCACCTCCACTTCAGTAACCGCCATTCTATCTCAGTGCCAGCAGGGCTGTCAAGCAAATTTGCCGTCATTGCGGAGATTCCAGAATGCGGTTAGATTTCTATTGAAACTTTACGGCACAGACAACACGATATAATGCATGTACAAGGTAGATGGACTTCATATCCTTATGACCGAGCCGTGCAAAAGGATGTTCTTTAGCCAGGCGAAGCTTTGCTGGTAAAATGGTTTTTGGCAATTCCCCATTATGTCGTCCTTTTCTTCCTTGCTATCGCTGCTCTCGTCTGCGTGATAATCGCCTGGTTTGCCATTCTGTTTACCAGCCGTTACCCCAAAACAGTGTTTGACTCTGTGGTCGGCGTGATGCGCTGGTCGTTGCGGGTAAGCGTTTACGCCTTCCTGTTGACTACCGACCGCTACCCTCCCTTCAGCCTGAACCAGTAATTCTACGGCTACAAGTACAAGAAGGATGCACGGTGGGAGATGGCGCCAGGGTGCTAAACTTCCATAGCAGCGCTATTGTTGTTGAATTTCATCCGCTGGTAGCCAACTGGATAATTTTCGTTCCCAGCCAACGCCGGGCAAATTCTCTGGCAGGCGAGAGGCTTTGGCAGGCAAGGGGATAGGTTATTAAACAATCTCACTATCAATATTGACATTTTACCGTTTGGCGCAGCATAATACTACTATGGACAATGAATACAGGAAGAGCCTGGGGCAGGTGTTGAAGCAGCAAAGGCTTTCCCTGCCGATGACGCTTCAAGGGCTGACAAAAAAATCAGGTGTCTCGGCTTCCCACCTTGGCCGTATCGAAAGGGGAGAGCGTTTCCCCTCGGGCCGGATTCTGAGCAAGATTGCCGGGCCACTGGGTTTCGAGGAGAATGAGCTATTCACCCTGGCGGGCTATCTCTCCCCCGAATCCCCGGCGATTGCCGAAAAGGCAGCGAGCTACGGCCGGGAGCGGCTCGACCCTTATGTCGCCAGGATACTCGCCCAGGAACCAATCGAGGTGCAGCGGGCTGTCGTCGGCATCATCAGTATCTTGAAGACGATCGCGAAAAGCACCACCAAAGAAGCTTGATGATAGACCTGCCGGGAAGTCCCGGCAGGATGCTTTTTCAGCTATAAACCGCCATTACCACCGCCTCTTTAGCATTATGCTCGTCAAAGAAGATAACCGCTACCTTCCTGCCGGTCACCATCTCCGCCGCGGGCAGGTTGCGTGCGACGGCAATACCTTCGAGGTAAACCTTGTAGCTGCTGGCGAGCTGTACCGTCGCCGTGTAGTCCGTCGAGCTGAAGCTTTTCAGCACCCCTTTTCTCATGCTCATTTCTTCTTTAGCCCTCCTTTACTAACCTCATCCCCTGTATCCCCTCCCCCTTAATAAGGGGAAGGGGAAGTGATTATTTAAGAGGGGCTTCGCCCCTCTTCGACTCCCCATCTGATGATTTTACTCAAATCTGCCTCTCTTAAACTCCCCCGCATATCTAAACGAGGGGGGCAATCCCCACATAAACACCTCAATCCACAGAGATTGTTCATAAATTCACATCGTGCCTCCCATAAGGGGAAATGCCAGTAAGAGGGGGCAAAGCCCCCTCTAAAAATCTCCTTCCCCCTCTCCTGGCAGGAGAGGGGGATTAAGGGGGTGTGGTCAAAAATAGAATTTATACCCCACCCAGGGTTAGCTGGTGCTGGTATTGACCTTTTCCTGCCTCATAAATAAGGGTCAGCCCCAGCACCCTCTTTTTGGCCGCGCTGAGGCCGGCACGGCTATCGGTAATATCAATCACATCATAAAGCTGCTGACCGCAGTTAACCGGTATCGAGAGGGTGCCAGAACCCGCTTCTATCTCGGCTTCACGCAGATAGGCATCTCCCCTCTGCTGGGCCTTAGCCGTGGTATCGATGTTCCTGTCCTCAAGCTGGCTCAGCCGGTCGTAGAGCTTGTCCACCTGACTCCAGGCAAAATTTTCCTGGAGAATGCGCTCACCGGCTACAGGGTCGTAGCCCTCCACCTGCACCCGGTTAGCTGCCCACGCCCCGGCACGGTATTTACCCCCAAAGGTGGCATGGGATTGTCCATAGGCATAAACCGAGCTATCCGCCGCCTGTGGGTTCACCACGTAGGCTTTATTGCCTTCAACAAAAATGACATCGGGGACGAAGGAGAGCAAACGGCGGAGAATAGCTTCTCCTTTGTCTCCCGGATTAATGGCGAAGTCAGGGTAGTTGCCGGTGATAGCGGATGACTCCGACTTCACCCCGAGCTTTAGCCCGACCCTGGCCAGCACGAACTCGATGATTTGCCTGGTGCTTTTCTCGTTGGAGGCTTTGTTCCAGCGGAACTGGTGCCGGGCAGTCCATGCCGTAATATCAGCCCAGCCGTCACCCGCACCGAGAAAAAGGCTGGCCTTGCCGTTCGTACCGGCATATTCACAGGAGACCAGGGAAAAGGCCATTCCCGGGCTTACTTCCGCTCCGCTCGTTGTGATATAGCCGGGGCTTACCTCTACCTGGCTACCGAGGTCAAGCGGTGCCGGCAGGGAGGCATAGCGTCCATCATCGTTCCTGAGTTCGATAGCCAGCCGGCCCTCGCTCTTCCCTGTCTCCAACCTTAGCGAGAGGACATCAGCGGTCAGGTCAAGGCATTGCGTGGTCAGGGAGGCTCTCCAGACACCATTGGGATTTGACAGCCAGCCGTAATTACCACCATAAGCGATGGCCAGCCCATACTGTGAGGACAGGTTGACCGGGACCGACTCCCGCCATAAGCTCTCGATGAATTTGGTATCGGGAATGGAGTGCGACCAGAAAGGGCGGTTATAGCTTTGGGTGCCGGCGAACTTTTCGATATAATAGACGCGGTAAACATCCGGTTTGGCCAGAAAGGGTTTGGTGTATTCAAAGTTGCCGTCGGCTGGAACTGAAGCCAGCTCCTTGAGGGCCGACCATGCGCCTGCAGTCACATCACCGCCATCGCCATATATCAGGCTCCACAGCTTGAAGTTACCTCCCGAATCCTTCCCGGTCACCAGCAAATTCCAATCGGCATCATAGACCGTGGCGATGCCGGAGAGGTCGCCGGTAGTCTTGTCCCAGGCGGACTTGGTTTGCCAGCTACCGCCAAGGCGCTTCTTGACGTACAGCGTCGCTCCGTCAGCAAAGAATATCGCCAAATCGCCGTTAGGTTTATAAGCCACTGCCAGGCCATTGACGGCAGTAGTAGGTGAATAGTCAATAAGCTCCGGCGTGCCCCAGTTAACACCATTATCGGTGCTCTTGATACGCTGGATTTCCCTGGCGGAGTTAATCCAGAAGATAGAAACCTCCGCCCCGAGAGACGCCGCCGCCACGGTAAGACAGTTATACTGGCTGGTATAGCTCCAGGAGCTGAAATCCGAGGCAGGGCCGGGGTTAGCCACCCTCTGCCGGTAGAGCTTCCGGCCATCGGCCGGCAAGGTTATCCTGGCTCTAATCAATGAGCTGTCACCGGGCATTGCCATAGCATGAAAATAGTCATCCTCGGTGCCGGTATATAGCCTTACCCAGTCCAGCCTGACCACCCCGGCAATCTTGTTCTTAACCTCCACTTTAAGGTACGGAGTATGGCTGGCTTTCTGCTGCGCTGCCAGCAATGTTGACGTTAAAGTTCTCATCTTTTCCGATACCTTCCTTAACGGTCTTCTTTTTGCTCCGGGATATAGTCTTTTCCCCAGAAAAGATGACCGGCGATATATCCCAGGGCAAAGACCAGCAGCAGCCAGAAGATAAGCTGCCAGAGCCAGTGCCCGAGCAAAGCACCAATAGCAACGAGGCCAATAATCCAGAGCACCTCGAATTCATGCCAGGTATCACGCAGGATATATGTCCAGGGACGCCCGCCGATTCTTTTCCACAATTCTTTATAGAGATTGATTGACCTCACCCCCTTAATCACCTTCAGGGTAAACCCCTCTCCTATTTCTAGTTTCCGTCTGTTTTTTAAGGCCCGTGGTCGGTCGATTTCGACTCTACCGGATAGCAGGATTTATAGAGAGAGCGGACTCTCACCCGGTTACTCCTTCCCAGCCTCTTCAGCTCCGAGCGGAAGTAGCCCGCTTTCTCCTTGCCCCAGGTAAGCAACTCCCCCGGCGTTGGACTACCACCGACATTCACCCGGTTGATGGCATATACCGCCCACTCGATGGCGGCATAGCCGGCGGCACCGGTAGCAATCAAGTCTTCATGTTTAATGGCGATAGTCGAGCTGGAAGCATCCAGCGTATGGAGTTTGCCGTAGTAGATATAAGCGTTGCCCCCATTAGGAATCTCATCGCCGAGAAGGTGCAGCTTCTCCCCCCAAAGCGAAAAGCGCTGGTATTGCCTGGGGAAGTTATTTACCGGGTACTCGACCGCTTCAATCATCACCCGGCCGGTCAGGCTGGAGACATCAATCTCCCTTGAGCCGGAGGTAGTGGCGATGGTTGCTTTCTGCTCATTCGGGATAGCCTCGGAAAAATCCTTGACGGCATGGGCAATATGCCGCTCCAGCTCATCATTAGTCCAGCGGTAGCTGGCCGTATCCTCGTCGTGAAGGTCACGCCTGACGATGGTTCTCATGTCCGCTAAATTCATATCACTTCACATCCTTCCCCTCTCCTTTCCGTAGAAGGGGAGTATTTTCCAAGAGAGACTCCGTCTTTCTCAAACACTTTTCTGCCTGATTTCCACCCGCTCCCGTCTCTGGCAAGGCATTCTCAGAAAGCTACATCCTCACTGGCCAGGCCTGTATTCAGGCTCACTGCCTGGCTGGACGCGCCTTTGACGGAGTTCATCAGGAAACGGGCATCGTTCTCACTTTCAAAGGACAGGTCAACTCTTACCCGGTATTTCATTGGTACCTCCATTTCGTCGCCAGATAGTTGTGCTGTACCTCCAGTGCACTGAGGGCACGGTTATAAACTCTGACCTCACCAATCGTGCCATCCATGGGATTGCTTGTCCCGTCACCATAGATGCCTGTCCGGGTAGGCCTATCATTAGATTGGGGTTCACCGTATCCACCCTGGGTGGCAAAAATGGCTCCATTTCTGTAAATAACCGCACTCCCCCCGGATTTAGTGACGGCCCCATGAAGCCAGGCACCAGCAGAAAAGAAGCCGCCAAAGTTGATGCCATAAGAGATGCCGGCTCGGTCGGTAGAGAAGCGCAGTTTATCGTTCTCCCTGGCATCGACGTAGTAGCCATCTGTTTCATGAACACCGCGGCTGATGATGTTCCGATAATCACTGGGGCCAAGAACATCTATATTCACCCAGAACTCAAGCGTAAAGTCACCAGTAGTGAAGTTTAGCGGCGAGCCAATCACATTATCATTGAGCGTCACCTTGTCGTCGCTGCCATCAAAGTTCATACCCTGTGCTGTCCAGACGGCTCCATTAACTGTTGCCCGGTGCCCGTATCCTTCTTTAGAATACAAAGTCGCACCATCGCGCTCGTGTAAAGGCAGATAGAGCACCAGACTCGGGTCAAAGATGAAATCCATTTTGCACCTCACGAAGCCGAGTAGATTACCTTGACATAGCTCGAGTTCTTGGTCTTGCCGACCGCATTCTCACCACCGGCACCACCTGATTTGATGACCAGCCGGAGGTCAAAGGGCAGGACGTTGAAATCAGCCACCGGTTTAAAACGACCGCTATAGGTATATTCCTTATAGGTGGAAGCATTAGCCGCATAAGTCACCTCACCGTGGAGGTCAACCCAGCTTCCACCCTTATTCCGCGCCTGCCATTTGAAGAGTACCGCCTCCCCGCTACCACTGGATTTAACGGTAGCGGTCAGCCCGAACTCAAACTCAATCACCGCTCCCAGTGCCGGCGGATTAACGGTGACCTCTTCCACCGCTTCATAGTCATCGCCGGAAGTTGTCTTTTCCGCACTCCACTGGGCTCCATCCGCAGTCAAATTACCTTTCGCCAAAGGATGCTCGACGTGTTCCATTACTGCACCTGCCATAATCTACCTCCTGAGGGGAGGGGATTTTACCTCCCCTCCCCGGTTTTAGTTTAATCCTGGGCACCAATTAAGGCCGCTGCCTTTACCGAAGCGAATAAGGCCAGAGAGACATACCACTTGATTCTCGTTCTGGAGGCATCTTTAGTCTCCAGTGAGCCAATATGCTCCGCCGTGATATAACCGGGGGCCGTCAGGCCACAAAGCGCCCCCTCGCCCAGCTGGAAGGCATAAATCGTGGAGGAAACGCCGCCGGTGGTCGCCGTCTCAACACCACCGCTAACCACATGGGTATCCAGTATCCAGTCATTGACGCCGATAGGAATGCCATCCCAGAACTGGATGAAGTTACCCCACTTGTCACGGTCGGTCTCCATCATGCCCCCCGCCGCCCGCACCAGGGCGCTAATCTTGCGTCTCGACCGGCGGCTCATCAGCAGTATCGCCGGTTTACCACCCTTGACCGCATCAATAAGCTGGTCGAGCATCGAAAGGCTCAGTGTCGCCCCGCTGGCACCGGCGGCAATCACCTGGCTGCCGGCTGTGGCCGTGTCAATAAGCTTCTTTAAACCGTCAAATTGCTTGGCATTGACCGCCGAGTTTCCGTAGATAAAGGTGTCTTCAAATTTATCCTTGAGCGCCTTGGCCTTCAGCTCGACTACGGCGGCCTCCTGGTCCTGGATGTTAGAGCGGGTCGCCTTGAGGAAGTTATCGACATCGGCATCCCCACCCATAATCTTAAGGTTGGCCGTTTTCTGCTCAAAGGTCGGCGTTGACTCCGTCCAGGTATCGCCGACATCATAGAAATCGATGCCGGGTAGCGTCTTCTCCTGGTTATAGGTCAGCCCGTTACCGACAATCTCAATGAAGGACAACTGCTGTAGTATCGGGGAGTCCTTGATGATAGTTTCGACCACCCCCTGGAGTAACATATCATTGGATAGCTTGCTTGCCTCAGCTAAAGTTAGTGCCATTTATCTTTCACCTCCAATTACTTGTCCCATAAAATCAATGATTTTATGGTGACCTCTTGATGGCATACTGAATCTTCTCCCGTGACGATAGAGCGGAAAGGTCAAGCGATGTCCTCTCCGGCGCCCCCGCCGGCACCCGTACCCGTGCCACCTCGGCTTCCAGCCCTTGCCTCACCTTGCTGACCAGGGCTTTGGCTTTACTGACCGCTTCATTAATGACGGGAATGCTATCCCCGGAGACAAGCTCGGCCATGACCTCCGGATTCGCCTGAATCATCATCGCTTTGTAGCTGTCTACCGCCTCAGCCAGAGAATGACTCAAACCTTGCAGCCTTTCCTCCATCTCAGTCCTGGCCTGCTCCAGGCGAGAAATATCGCTCTCCCGGCTGGCTAAAGACTGTTCGAGCTCGCTCAGGCGGATACCGGCTTTCGCCAGTGCCTCATCTCTTCCCGCTAGCAGCGCCTCAAGCTCGTTAATTCTGGCTGCAGATACCCCACCCTGCCTCCCCTCATCCAATTCCGCCAAGTTCTTCTCATCCTGCTCGTCTACCAAGTTCCACCCTCCTTCAGATTATTTCAGCAGTTGCACCTCGACCTCGCCCGAGGGTTATTTCGCTCTCTCTCGGCTCACCCCGGCTCAGTCTGGTGTTAAGTTCTCGATTCATTTTCAGGATAGTCTCTCTTTCCTCAAGCCAGCGCCCAAACTCCATCTCCGGGTCTTGCACGCCCACTTCATCCATCGCCCGGCGCCGGGAATGGATGCCACTCTGCACCAGCACCTGCTCATTCGCCACCAGTTTGCTTAAATCCTGGGGTAGCACCGGAGACCAGACTATCCTGAGATGGTTTTCGCCAAAATTTTCATTGCCGTATTTCTCAAGAAGCTTAAGCACCAGCCGGTTTCTGCGGTTATAGGCCGCCATCCGGATGAGCCTCTTCCGCCTCACTTTTTGCAGTAGTGGTTGAAGCTCAATCTCAAGGGCAACACCCGATAAATCCCGCTCCGTACCGCCAAAGGCCGCCCGGGGCGATTCCGACAGGTCATGCAGGATGCGGTATAGTAGATTTATATAGTCGATATGCAGCCCGACGCCACCACCCTGGAGCAAGTCGAGCAGGTAGGCTTTGGCATCCTCCGGAACATTCCAGACTGCCCCCGGCCTGACAGCGATGTCCTCGGATTCTTCCACGTTTTCCAGCACCGCAATCGGATTACCCGAAAGCTCCAGGATTCTCGATAGCTGCGATACCGCCCGGTTCAGCTCCCGCTGCGGCTCCATAATATGGGATAAATCTGATACCCCCCAGAACCGCTTCGGCTCTCTCAGGTTAGGATAAATCACGAAGGGAATAAGACCATAGGGGTTAGGCTTCTTCTCCACCTGGCTGCCATCAATCCATAGCTCAAAATCTTGAGATGTCCATACCTCGCAAACGGTGGCTGTCTGAGCCTTGGCTTTGACACCATAGAGGCTGGCGACAACATCGGCAGCAAGGCGATACTTCGAGACTAACCGCCACACTCTTGAGGTATCATCACCTGCCCACCAGACATATATCCCCTGGATATCCGGCGCCGTCACCCGGATGCTTCTGGTCTCCTGGTCCCAGATAACCTTGTAGCAGGCATCACCCAGGATGGCGCAGTCGATTTCAGTATCGAAGTCAAGCTGCTCCAGGCTATTCGCCTCATACACCCGGTATAAGGCTGCTTCCGCCCGGCTTGCCCTGGTTCTGGCTGTATCTGAATCTTCGACCGGCTCGACGGCAAAGTTCACGCCCGACATCAGGTAAGAAGTAACCTTATCGATGAAGACCTTGGCATAGTTAAAGGTCAGCCGTTTCTCACCACGTCTCTCCCTGCCGTCCCAGTGACTACCGTGATAGAAATCCAGCAGCTCCTGGTAGCCCCTGAGCCTATCACTATCACGACGGGCTAATGCGGTGGGGTCAAAGTTTTCACTCATTCTTATTCACTCCTCTCGTAGCCGCGCTACCTAAAACCGCCTTCAAAATCCTCTGCACGGTGCGCTGGCTGACATCAAACATCAGCGCCAGCTCGTTGGCTCCCTTACCCTCGGTGGTAAATAGCCGGGTCATTTCCCTGGCGCGCCATCTCTTCAACACGTGCTGCTTGCCTCGCGGCTCTTCATAGACACACTTTGGAAACGGGCAGTTGAGACAGGATTCCGCCAGCTCACAGCCCTCGTCCTGGTAATGGGAATACTCCGGCAGTAAATCCACCTCGGCGATACTCCCTTCAGGCCAAAGCTCTACTTTCTCCCCGTCTTCTTCGCTCATCTCAAGCTCCGTACTGCTCAAACACAACTTGATTGTTTAAAAAATAGCACAAATGTTCTATACCCATCAACGGTGTTTTGTCGCATGTTGCTGAAATACAGACTTAGGTAATATAATGCCGATACTGGGTTATACACAGCTAATACAAGGTATTATCGAATATGGATAGCAAAATTGGCGGCCAAAGGCCACGTCCTCGGGTTGCATTACTTGGTAGTTTCGAGGCCATTGATGTGGAGCATTTTAGACGCATGTTCCCAACGATTTGGCAAGCTGAAGACATATGGACTTTGAAAGAGTTGGTCGATATAAGGGAAATAGACTTGACTGTAATCGCGTCAGACGTTGACGAGGCAAGTAACTGGCCGCAAGAAGCTCATGTCGTTTGCTTTTCCAGGAAAATTATGAGCCTTCCTGGGCCGATCCCAGATAGCTATCTTAAGATATCTGGTACGGCTGAAACTGAGGAGTTTTTGTTCCCTGATGTTCCCTTGCCAATCAGCCGTCGTCGTGAGACGGACTACGGCGATTTATCAAGCGTACGGGGGTGGCCACGACTACAACTGCGATTTGAGAGAAGGACTCCTGGTTCCGGTTCCGGGAGTTCAGAAATTGAACAAACATCTGCAATTACCATCTTCAATAAGGGGAGTATCATATGCGAGCTCCATACTAACTCACCTTTAGCTGTAGCCTTTATCAGAAAGGAATCTAATCTTGGTGTCGGTTGGTTCCCAAGCGTAGATAATAACCTAGCAGCTTGGGTTGAATTGCTAGTGACTCAGTGGGCTCAATCTGATAAAGACGCATTCCCTAATTTTGGAGATTGGACGGCATCCCCTGAATGGATGGTTATAGAAGAGGAGCGAATCTTATCTCAGATTCAAGCTTTGGAGCAAAAGAAACACGAGTTCGTAGTTGAGATTGACAAACACATTGGGGAATTAACCACTGAGTTCACTCTAGCCAAAACTAATGCCAACACGGGACAAAGGCGACTAATTACGGCACAAGGAAAAGAACTAGTGGACGTGGTAGCAAAAGCTCTCAACGACATTGGATTCAACGTAACGGATGTCGACAAGCGAGTCGGTGAAAAGGGAACCAAAAGAGAAGACCTTCGCCTAGGGCATTTAGATAATGGGGGTGAGAAATGGAGTGCTATTGTAGAAGTTCGTGGATATGCCCGAAGCCCAGGAAACACCGCTGATTTACTACGACTTGCTCGCTTTGCCGACCTATATAAAAAAGAGACTGGACAAACTCCAGATAAACGTATCTATATTGTAAATGGTCAACTTGAACTATTGCCGCCACAGCGGCAAGAACCTCTGGCTTCAGCACCTGAGGATCTACAGATATTCTCCGATAGTGATGGTATTCTTATTTGGTCTATTGATTTGTTCCGAGCATTAAAAGCGACCGATCCTACTGATTACCCTGCTCTTCTTGAGTCTATCAAACGTGCTAAGGGTAGGTGGGTGTTCTAAGGGGCGTTAGCCCCTCTTTCTTTTTGTTCCCCCTTCCTTTAGTAAAGGAAGGGGGATAGGGGGATGGATTTCTAAGAAACAATTTCTTTGCCGTCTGTTGCCAAATCTCAGAATCAGGGATATAATGTGGCTTAGTCGTCTTAAAAATCATCCAGAAAATAACGGTGACTGGTCACTGCTCGTACCAGACATGCATCATGCCAGAAGCAAAGAAGAAAATCATCGCTGTCATTGGTGGCAGTCAACCCTCCCCGGAAGAAGCCATACTCGCTGAAGAAGTCGGGCGTGAGCTGGCCCGGCGCGGCATTGTCCTCGTCTGTGGTGGCTTGAACGGAGTCATGGAAGCAGCTTGCCGTGGTGCCTGCGCGGAAGGCGGGGTAACCATCGGTATCCTCCCCGGGGATACTCCCGAATCAGCCAATCCCTACGTTCAGATTCCCATCGTTACCGCCATGGGCTGGGCACGGAATATCTCGGTGGTCAAGTCAGGGCAGGCGGTTATTGCTGTCGGCGGTAGCTACGGCACCCTCTCTGAAATCGCCCACGCCCGGCAGGGAGGCACTCCTGTTATCGGCTTGAATACCTGGTCTATTTCCCGGAATGGAAAGAAAGATAGCTCTATTATCACGGCCAAAAATGCCGTCGAGGCGGTGGATAAAGCTCTTCAGGCCATCGCCGACCGGTAGCCGGATAACTTAGAAAAAATGTCGACCATCAAAAACATCAAAGGCAGAGAAATCCTCGATTCGCGAGGCAACCCGACGGTAGAAGTGGAGGTAGGGCTGGCGGATGGCACCATCGGCCGGGCGGCTGTACCCTCGGGAGCCAGCACCGGCACGCATGAGGCAGTAGAGCTGCGCGATGGCGGTTCCAGGCTCAATGGACTCGGTGTTCTCAATGCCGTCAAGAATGTCAATCAAGAGATTGCTGCGGCACTGGCCGGAATGCCCGTTGATGACCAGTCAGCTATCGACCGCAGGCTCATCGAGCTTGACTGCACCCCCAACAAGTCTCGTCTGGGCGCCAATGCCATTCTGGCGGTATCGCTGGCAGTCGCCCACGCTGCGGCTGGCTCGGCTCACCTATCTCTCTATCACTACCTGGGCAAAACCAGTACCTATACCCTGCCCGTACCGATGATGAACATCCTGAACGGAGGCAGGCATGCCGCCAACTCCACCGATTTCCAGGAGTTTATGGTCGTGCCCGCCGGTGCAAAGAGCTTCCACCACGCCCTGCAAATGGGCACCGAGGTTTATCACGCCCTTAAAAAGCTGCTCAGGGACAAAGGGTTGAATACCAATGTCGGTGACGAAGGTGGCTTCGCCCCTTCCCTGCCTTCCAATAAAGCAGCCATCGAAGCAATTTTATCGGCGATTGAAAAAGCCGGATACAAGCCCGGCCAGGACTGCTTCATTGCCCTCGACCCTGCCGCCAGCGAGTTCTACAAGGATGGCCGATACGTCCTCTCCCGGGAAGGAGCATCTCTGAGCACCAAAGAGATGGTTGATTATTATGTCAATTGGGCATCAAGCTACCCTCTCATCAGCCTTGAGGATGGCCTGGCCGAGGACGATTGGGACGGCTGGCAGCTACTGACCGAAAAATTAGGCCAAAAAGTTCAGCTTGTCGGCGATGACCTTTACACCACCAATGTCAACCGCCTGGCCAAGGGCATCAAACTAAAGGCGTCCAACTCCATTCTCATCAAGCTCAACCAGATTGGCACTCTTACCGAAACCATCGCCGCCATCGAGATGGCACGGCAGGCCGGCTGGACGGCCGTCGTCAGCCACCGCTCCGGCGAAACCGAGGATACCACCATCGCTGACCTGGCGGTAGGCCTAGGCACCGGCCAGATTAAGACCGGCGCTCCCTGCCGCTCCGAGCGCACCGCCAAGTATAACCGCCTCCTCCGCATCGAGGAAGATCTGGCCGGAAACGCCCGCTTTGACGGTGTGGCTGCATTTTACCAGCTAAAAAAGAAGATAAAAAATGACTAAAATTATGCCCGGTATCTACTCTTTCCAGGATAGCATCGCTTACTACCAGCTTACCTAGTTTGAGAAATTTGTCACAGGAGGTAGAAATGACAATCAAAATCGGTATCAACGGCTTCGGACGCGTCGGCAGACTGGCTTTCAAGGCAGCCAGCCAGCGCCATGCCGGCAAACTGGAAATAGTGGCAATTAACGACCTCGCTGACGCCAAGAGCAACGCTCACCTGCTCAAGTGGGATAGCACCTATGGCCCTTACCCGGGCAAAGTAGAATCCACCAAGGATGCAATTATTGTTAACGGGAAAGAGATTAAGGTGGTTTCCGAGCGCGACCCGGCTAACATCAAGTGGCAGCAATACGGGGTTGACATCGTCATCGAGTCCACCGGTCTCTTCACCGATGCCGCCAAAGCCGCCGCCCACCTCAAGGGTGGAGCTAAAAAGGTCATCATCTCTGCGCCGGCTCGTAATGAAGATATCACCATTGTCCTCGGTGTCAATGAAGACAAGTATCAACCTGCCAAACATCACATTATCTCCAACGCCTCTTGCACCACCAACTGTATCGCCCCCCTGGCTAAAGTGTTACACCAGAGCTTCGGCATCACCAGGGCACTGATGACCACGGTTCATGCTTACACTAACGACCAGAGGATTCTGGATACCTACCATAGTGACCTGCGCCGGGCACGCAGCGCCGCCATGAATATTATTCCCACCACTACCGGTGCCGCCCGTGCCGTCGCCCTGGTAATTCCTGAACTCAAAGGCTTGATTCACGGCATCGCTCTGCGCGTGCCGACACCCACCGTCTCAATTGTCGACCTCGTAGCGGACGTGGCCAGGAATGTCACCGCTGAACTGGTAAACCAGGCTCTTAAGACCGCCGCCGATGGCTCGCTTAAAGGCATTATGGAGTATTGCCAGGAAGAGCTGGTCAGCATGGATTTCAAAGGCAATCCCGCCAGCTCCATCATCGATTCCCTGAGCACCATGGTCATCGCCGATAATATGGTCAAGGTGCTGGCCTGGTATGATAACGAGTGGGGCTATAGCTGCCGTCTGGCTGACCTGACCGCTTATGTTGCAGGTAAAGGCGTTTAGTCTAAGCTGGCATCGTCCCGATTACGACGAGCGTGTCGCACGTCTTCGCCATAGGATTCATGTAACCAGAAATCTAAGATTCTTCAGCAACCCATCCCCCTGCGCCCTCCGCCTCGGAAGGGAAGGGGGTATAGAAACAAGAGGGGCAAAGCCCCCCGTCTATGACCCATTCCCTCTCCCCTTTATCAGGGGAGAGGGTTCGCCCTGAACTTCTTCCTGAAACGATAAAGGTGAAATTTTAGTTAACCTCAATAGCGCAATGCGCCAATAGTTGAAGGAGGTGCGATGAACTATATCGTCCTGGTCAAACAGGTGCCCGACATTAAAAATATCCCTAAAGAAGCCTGGGATTGGGAGCGGGGCACACTCCGAAGAGGTTTGCTGGATAACGTTTGCAATGAGCTTGACCGGCAGGCACTGGCCTTCGCTCTCGGCATGAGAGAGAAACAGCCGGGTACCGTGGTCAGCCTGAGCATGGGACCGCCTTTTGCCGAAGAGGTGTTACGGTATGCCTTGTCCGTTGGGGCTGACACCGGTGTACTGCTTACTGACCGTAAGCTCGGCGGCGCCGATACCCCCGCCACCGCCTACCCCCTGGCAGAGGCTATTCGAAAAATTGAAAAGGACATCTTCGGCGGCGACCGCAACTATGTCGTTGTCTGTGGCATGCAATCCATTGATGGTGATACCGCTCAGGTCCCGCCTCAGGTCGCTGAAGAGCTGGGGATTGTTCATATTGCCTATGCCACGTCTTTTGCCTTCAATAACGGTCATCTCCACCTGCAACGCATCACCAGAAGGGGCACGGAAACAGTCCGCCCCCTCAGCTACCCCTGCATGGTAACCGTCACCCAGTGGACTCAACCACCAAACGCCTCCTTCAGCCGCACCAGGTGGGCTTACTCACAAAAAATCCACCAATGGAATGCCGCTGATATCAATGCCAACGACTCCCGTATTGGCTTAAGCGGTTCGAAGACAAACGTGGTACGCATCTTCTCGCCGAGAGAAGCCAGCCAGCGAAACTGTGTTTTCGAGAAGGATATCCCCAAACTGGCCAAAATGATTAAAGAAGCCTATATCGGCAAGTCCGGAGCTACTGAGAAAAAGGAGCAAAAAGCCAAATACCATTTACCCGAAGGCAAAAAGCCCGATTATCAAGGCGAGGTCTGGGTTTATGCCGAGCAGGAAGATGGCGAGATAAATCCCGCCACCTTTGAACTGCTCGGCAAAGCCACGGAGCTGGCCGGCTCGCTCAATGAAAAGGTGGGTGCTGTTCTCGTCGGCAAAGGCATCAAAAAGCTGGCTGGCGAGCTGCTCGCTTATGGGGCAGACCATGTCTACCTCGCCGAACATGACCTGCTGGCAAAATTCCTGCCTCTCCCCTACTCGCGAGCCATTACCGAGCTTATCGCCAAATATAAACCACAGATGATGCTCTTCAGCGCCACTCCCATCGGACGTGAGCTGGGGCCGCGGGTGGCCTACCGCTCTGGTTCAGGGCTGACGGCTGATTGCACCGGCCTGGATATTGTTGATGTGAAGAGAGGTGACAAGGAGCATACTGCTATCCTGCAGCAAACCCGGCCCGCCCTCGGCGGCAATATTATGGCCAGTATCGTCACGCAAAACTCCATGGTACAGATGTCCACCGCCCGGCCCGGAGTCATGCAAGCTCTCACCCCTGACTACAAGCGCCGGGGCGAAGTCATTGAATATACCTCCAATATCACCCCATCTGACCTGGGTGCCGCCATCGTTTCAGCGGAGTTTGTCCCACTCACCTCTGAGATTAGAGAGGCGGTGGTGATTGTTTGTGGCGGCGTCGGCTGCAAGACGAAGGAAGGCTTCGACCGGTACATCTATCCACTGGCGGACAGCCTCAGCAAATTCCTGGGCGAGAAAGCAATGGTGGGTGCTACCCGCCTCGCCGTTGAGGCCGGATTTACCGACCGCTCCCATCAGATTGGCCAGACCGGCCAGACCGTCAAACCCAGGCTCTATCTGGGCGTGGCAATCTCGGGAGCAGTGCAGCACCTCACCGGAATGCAGAACTCGGATATTATCGTCGCCATCAATAAAGACCCTGGTGCCCGGATTTTCAAAGTGGCTGACTTCGGTATCGTCGGCAATCTGGAAGAGGTTGTCCCGGAACTTATCAAAGCGCTGGATGCGAAAGGAGCATGACATTGAACGAGCAAAATAAAGTAGATGTCCTCTTTGTCGGTGCTGGCCCGGCCAGCCTGGCCGGAGCTATCAAGCTGAAACAACTCCTCAACCAGAAGGGCAGAAACGAGTCCGTCGTGGTCATCGAAAAAGCGGATAAGCTCGGCCAGCATAATCTTTCCGGGGCTGTCTTTGAAGCCGATGTCCTGGATGAGCTGGTTCCCGGCTGGCGGGAGAAAAAAGATGCCTTCGTCACCAAAACGCTGGCGAACCGTGTCGAAAAGGATGAGGTTATTTTTCTTTTCGGCAAAGAAAGTGCCATCAACCTCCCCGCAGCAATCATACCATCATTTCTGCATCACAAAGGAAACTACACCATTTCCGTTAGTGAACTGACCAGTTGGCTGGCCGGTATCGCCCGCGGGCTGGGAGTTGAGATTTATACCGGCTTTGCCGCCAGGGAGATTGTGACCGAGGGTACTACCCTCAAAGGAATTAAGCTCGGTGACAAGGGACTCGATAAAGAAGGCCGGAAGCAGCCAAACTACGTCCCGGGAGACGTTATTGAGGCTAAGGTGACCGTCTTCGGCGAGGGTTCACTGGGACAGCTATCCGAAGAGCTGGTAAGAAGATTCGACCTCGGCCGGGGACGTAACCCGCAAGTCCATTCTCTTGGCGTCAAGGAAATCATCAAGCTTCCGGAGAAGAACAACTTCGGGACTAACCGTGTCATCCATACCATCGGTTTCCCCAACAAGCGCCTGTCGCCGGATATTTTCGGCGGCGGCACTATCTACAGTATGGGGGAAAACACCGTCGCCGTCGCCCTGGTTCTCGCCCTGGACTGGCGCTACTGCGACCTCAATCCTCAACAGGAGCTTCAACTCTTCAAGTCGCACCGTCTTATCAAAGGGCTACTTGAAGGGGGTGAGGTCAGCGCTTACGGTGCCAGGACACTTCCCGAAGGAGGCTACTACTCCATACCACAGCTCGCCGCCAATGGTGCTATCATCATCGGCGATGCTGCCGGGCTGACCAGCGTCAGAAAACTCAAGGGGCTGCATTACGCCATCAAATCCGGAATGGTCGCTGCCGCGGCGATTCTCAACGCCATCGAGAACCAGGATTTCTCCCAGCGTGGTCTCAAGGCGTATGAAGATATGCTGGAAAATACTTTTGTTATCCGGGAGATGCGCCAGGCCAAAAACTACCGGCAGGTCTTCAGCAAAGCCGGCCGGGCAGGTATCTACCTCGGCGCCCCGGCGTCTTTTCTTCAGCAGTGGTTACCACTCAAACTGGGTACTAAACCGGATTACGCCAGCATGACCGGGGCTAAGCTCGCCAGGCCACCTGCTGAAGGTATCGACCGGCTAACCGCCGTCAGCCTCTCCGGTACTACCCACCGGGAGGATGAGCCATCCCACATTACCATCCTCGACCCGAGAGAGTGTATTACCTGCGACCGGCAATTTGACCTCCACCCCTGTGACTCTTTCTGCCCGGGAGAGGTTTACCGTACGGAAGGAGGCAAGCTGATGTTAAGCCCCTCCAACTGCCTGCACTGTCAAACCTGCCGGGTAAAATGCCCGCGCCAGGTGATAAAATGGGAGGTACCCGAGGGCGGTGACGGGCCAAGATATAAAGTCATGTAGCTCGGCAGTATACTACTAAGCAAGGACTGCTTCACATATTAGCGCTTACGGACGCCCTCACCCCCTTAGTCCCCCTCTCCTTTTAGGAGAGGGGGAAATAGAGAAAGAGGGGCGAAGCCCCTCTTAGACACCCCGCAGTTTACCTCTCATTACGGGGAAGAGATTTGACGCTGTAACGGTTTGAAAATCTCCCTAACGCTAGGACGGGTTAGATATATCCATTCAGAGACTGAGTATCCGATGCAGAAGAAAAGTACCATATAAGGAGGGTAGGAGAGGACGGATGTCAATGAATAATCACCCCGAATTGAGTCAGATACTGCTAGTGTTATAATATAGACACTGAACATAATGAATATAACGCATTGTGTAAATGCTAGTATCCTTCCCCAGTTTCGTCTGACCACTATTCCTATCACGACTAACATAGACAATACCATTAAGGATGCAAGAAAGGTGTTATGAATATTGCTTTGTAAACGCAGACTATTCAGTTCCGCTTGTGTTATTCCGCTAGGTAAGTCAATTCCCCAGAGGAACTGAAATTCCACATCAAGGTACCACGCAAGCATCAAGTTTAACATTGACAACACAACAGTAGTAACTCGGTGTTTTTTCATCGTATATCACCACCGTAATTGTCCAAATTCTAGTTAAAACTACCCTTGTTGTCAATTAAATGGATAAATTCCCCCTGCTCGTCGGGAAGGGGGAGGGGTATGGGCATTTGGCTGAAGCTTGCCAGTGAGCCTGAGCCTTCCCCTATTTTAATGAAGTAGGAACCGCGCCCTATTTAAATTACGTGAAACTAGCTCGTTTGCCATCCTCCCCCGAGGGCATTAAGGCATCAGCAATTGGCCCAATTCCCGGATGTCTTTGATTTTTTCGATATTTAGCACCGCATCTTGCAATACCGCCACGCGCCTTTTGCTTAATACTTTACCTGACAGGATACGGTACTTACGGAAGACCTCATCATTGCTCATTGGTTTTCGCTCACTCCCCTTGGCGGTATCAGTCCGCTCAGTAAACATCCTTCCGTCTGTGGTCTTTATCTCGGCAATGACCGCATGGCGCAACTCTGGTCCCAGCTTATCCAGCTCAGGTGATGGAATAACCTCTACTTTGCGACTAAACTCGATTACCCCGGGGTCATTGATTTTTTCTTCAGTAAACTGGTCAATGAAGGCTTCGTGTTCCAGTGCCGTAATCGCCACGACATACTGCGTGTTCATCTGGGCAGCCGTGACCCCTTCCGGCTTGTATTCCCAACTGGTGTGCTGGTAGGTAGCGGTAGTGGCGTGGATGGTTATTTTACTAATCATATCTGCGGTCAGGTTATTTTTCTCCATGATGGACTTTACTGCTTCATGTGAAGTGTGGGTACTTCCGCCGGCGGCATAGGGTTTAAAGCCGACCCGCGCTGCCTCAAACTTTTTTCCCAGTCCGACGGTGAGTTTTTCCAGGTCGCAAGCATCGGACATCGTGCTGCAGTATCCTCCGTATTCCGCCTCCAGGATGTTGGTGATACCGGTGAGTCCTCTCCGGGCCAGCAGCGCCCCGTAGACCCCGCTTTGTGCGGCTCTTCCGGCATGCATCCGTTTCACCATCGCCGAGTATTGTGCTGCCATTAAGCCTGCAGCCTGAGTTCCGGCAATACCCAGGGCATGGGTCATCATGTCTGCGTCCAGCCGGATGATTCTCCCGGCCGCAGCACCGGCACCAAAGGCGCCGTTGGTTGCCGCCGGGTGGAAACCTTTTTGCAGGTGGGAAGTGCCGACACTCATCCCCACTCTGATGGTAACTTCATATCCCGCCACTATTGCGGTAAGGAATTCTTTACCATTACAGCCACCAATAGATTCTGCCAGGGCCAAAGCCGGAGGAACCGCTACCGAACCAGGATGGCAAATAGCTGTCTTGTGCAAATCGTCAAGCTCAAAGGCGTGTATCGCCGTGCCGTTGGCCAGGGCGGCGTTAGGCGCCGCTATCTTAACGTGATACCCCAGAAGCGTAGATTCCCGTTTCCCGCCCATGTCTCTGGCAAAATCGGCGACTATTTTGGCCCATGGTAGCGTTGAGCCAAAAAGCCCGCAGCCAAGAGTGTCCAGCAGGCATAGTTTGATATGCTCGATAGTTGGCAGAGGAATCTTCTCGTAGGTCAACTCCGCGACAAAACGGGCCAACTCTCGGGTAGGTGACTTATTCATCCTATCTTGCCTCCTTTTCGCCTGACTCGGATGGGGCTGAGAATCTTTACTGCTTTTGATGAGCTACCTTCTTTATATCTTCATCATATCTTCATCTCTCCCCGTCCTGACTGTCAATGAGTTAGCCGGCAAAGCAGTGAAATATCTACCACCTCATCAAGCTTCGCCACCATACCGATGATTCGTGCCATCTTCGTCTGAGACAGCAGCGGGGAAGCCAGTGAGGAGAACTTGGTTCTATGCTCATCATCCGTCATCGGATTTTCCAGCGAGCCTTTCGCATCGTCCACTTGCGCTTCATAGAAGTTACCGTCCTGCATGATAACTTTCATCGCACAGGATACACCGCGAGGCAAGGAAGCATCACTACTAATCCTGACTATTTTAGAAATTTCGGTAACCCGGGGATTCTTCAGCTTTTCCTCAGCGTATTGCTCAGGTAATGCGTTTCCTTCTATCAGGGCAATCGCTACGGAATAGGGCAAACTCATCTGCGCCTCATGGTAGGTATGGGGAACGCTGGTAGTATGATAGCTGGCCCAATCCGGGTGACGGCGCACTGAAATTTCCTTAATACCGGTGGTGTTTATCTTATGTTTCTCTCTGATTTCGAGAGCACAATCGATAGCATTATGGATAGGTCGCGCACAGGCGTAGGGTTTATACTCGATGTAGACCGGGAACTCCTTACCCAGGTTTACGGTGAGCTTGCTCAGGTCGGTGACACCGGCAAAGGCACAGCAGAAGCCACGCTCCCCTTCGAAGATAGTCTCGGCGCCGGTAAACCCTCTCCCCGCAAGAAGGGCGGCAGTGACACCACCCCGTGCCGCCGGAGCCGGGTTAATCCGCTTTTGCATAGATGCCCCGTAGAACTCCATCAGGCCTGAGGCTTGAGCTCCCGCCAGCCCCAGGGCGCTGGTCTGTTTCTCCTCATCAAGGCCAAGTAAATTCCCGGCAGCCGCGGCGGCGCCGAAGACGCCACAGGCAGGCGTGGTATGAAAACCCCGGTTTCTTAGTGCCGGATTGGTGACATTGGACAACCGTGCCATTATCTCGCACCCGGCAACTAATGCCGTCAGGAAAGCCTTGCCTGATGAGTTTTGTCTTTCCGCCACCGCCAGGGCAGCGGAAAATACCGGCGGAGCAAAGTGAAAGAAGGCCAGCGGGTCAACATCATCCAGCTCCAGGCTGTGGGATGCAATGGCATTACAAAATGCCGCCGTGGGAGCGGAGACTTTATTACCGTATCCAATGATGGTCGCTTCCCCTTTTTCCTGAAAGTCTATGGAAAACTCAGCCGCAATCCGGCCGCTTTCGGTACGGGACCCACTCAGCGCCACCCCGAGGTAATCAAGAAGGAGCACTTTCATATCGTCTAGATTTCTTGGCGGAATCTTATCGTAGGTAAGATTAGCGATATGCCTGGCTACTTCTTGCGTTGCTCCCATCGCTTGCCTCCCGGTGAATTCCAGTTGAAACGGATATACCTACTCCTGGGCGAGATACTTCCTTTCTATTTCCTGATATTTGGCGAGTCCGGTAATGCGGTTACGCTCCTCAAAGGTCACTATCCGACTGCTAAAACCCTGGGTAGTACCGGTCTCTTTCAGCACCTTCATCAGCTCCTGGATAGCCTTCGCCGCCGCTGAAGGAGCCGAACGCGGGAAAATGACAATCTTGAATCCCATTTCTTCCAGCTTCTTGACGGGTAGCAGGGGGGTTTTAGTACCTTCATCCATATTGACCAGCACGGGGACATTGATGGCGCTGATGATGTTTTTTAGCTCTTCCAGGGACTGAGGCGCTTCGAAAAAGATAACATCCGCACCGGCTTTGACGTAAGCTTGCGCCCGTGCGATGGCTTGCTCAAATCCCACTACCGCCCGCGCATCGGTGCGAGCGATGAGGACAAAATCAGGGTCTTCACGGGCAGCCACCGCCGCCTTTATTTTGCCCACCATCTCGTTCTGAGAGATAACCTGCTTCCCCTCGAAATGCCCGCACTTCTTGGGTGTAATCTGGTCTTCGATATGAATCGCGGCAACCCCTGCCATTTCATATTCTTTCACCGTGCGTCCCACGTTTATGGCATTACCATAGCCGGTATCGGCATCTGCGATTACCGGTAAAGCCACCGCATTGGCGATATTGTGCGCTTGAGTAACCATCTCGGTCATGGTCAAAAGCCCGACATCCGGTTCACCCAGCAGGCTCATCGCCGCCCCTGAACCGGTCATGTAAACCGCCTGAAAACCGCCCGTTTGTTCGATGATTTTAGCGGTAAAGGCGTTGTGGGCACCAGGTGCCACAATAATCCCTGGTTTGCCAAGCAGATTCCGTAACATTGTTGTTTTTTTCATCAGCTCCTACCTCGACAAGATTTTGTACTCCGGGTGAATAAACATGATTGAGCAACAGTCTATTTTGGCTGTCTCGATGCGGCTAAGGATTAAGGCCACATCGTTGGGTGCAGGATGAATAATATTACGGAACTGGCCTCTTCCGCTCAATATTCTAATTAAACTCGACCGTGTTGTCAAAGAAGGCATCGAGGTGGTATCGCATCAGCCAGTTCCCTCGATTAACCTTCCCGGGAAGGACTTCCCTGTTTAATCACAGGCAACCCGTGGAGTGTCCAAGAGGGGCTACCGCCCCTCTTTTTCTATTTCCCCCTCTCCTAAAATGAGAGGGGGATTAAGGGGTGAGGTCATCCTTAAATCTTAATCTACACATGTAGCATTCTGGTGATTAAGCGATAGGATACTAGCTTGACAATTAGAGTCGTTGGGTATAGCATCGGTATTGTTAACGCAAGACTAACTGACTCGGAAAATCCAGCTTAAATTCTACTGAAGGAGGGAATCGAGATGCCGATAATAAGAAATGCCGAGGTCGAGCTTGCCCCGGGAGCTGTCGAAAACACCAGGCGAAGACTACTGGTCAACCCGGACCGGGGGTCGGGCTCAATCACCCTGGGCGAGCTTATCATGAACCCGGGGGCATCACTTCCCATGCACACCCACCGGGTGGAAGAAGCAATTGTTATCACCAGGGGACAAGCAACCGCCGTGCTGGGTGAAGAGACCTGTACCCTGGGTCCAGGTGATGTGATATTGGCCCCGGCAGGAGTCAAACACCTGGTGGCCAATCACAGCAAAGAACCGGTGGGATTTCTTTTCTTTTACCCCTCTGTCGAGGTACGACTCGACCGCGTGTAAATCAAGTAACCGATTACAAAAGACTTCATCCCTTTTCTCCTCTTCTCCTGCGAGGAGAAGAGGAGAAATTTAAGAGAGGGGGCTACACCCCCTCTCTTTTACTAACCATCCTTCTACCGGCAAGCGGCTATTCCTTTACTAACGCGGCTCGTAAAGGCCGGAGGACTGCTCATATTTCTTCAACGCATCTTGAACGAGGTATTTCTCCTCCCATTCCCGTATCTTGGGGAAACCAACCAGGTCATAAATCTTTTGCCATGACGCCGGGTGGTCTCGGACGCTATCTCTCCATTCATACCAGTACTCAAGACCCCGCTCTTTCAGCGCCACCAGCATATCCCAGTCGGCGATAAGTCCCGCCTCAAAAAACATCAGGCCTAAAGTCATACATAATCCCAGGTCCTGCAGCTCCTGCAACGTTGGATACGGCTTGATGTCCCAGGCGCTGCATGCCAGCGGCCCTTTTATACTGCGCCTGATTTCCATTATCTCTTCCCTGGACCGCACCGCTTCCACGTAGATAATATCCGCTCCTGTTTCCCGGTACGCCTTCGCCCGCCGGATTGCTTCCTCCAGGTTTCCTCCGGCTGCCGTTCTCGCATCAGTTCGTGCCATGATAACGAAGTCTTCGTCCATCTCATTGCGTGCGTCGACAGCAGCCCTGATTTTACCTACTGCCTCCTCGATGGAGATAACCTCTTTCCCCAGGACAAACCCACACCTCTTGGGTGCCACCTGGTCTTCCAGAAAAACAGCGGCGGCTCCGGCCTGTATCATCGCTTGCACGGTACGGCGCACATTGATGGCATTGCCAAAGCCAGTATCGCCATCAGCGATTACCGGGATATTGACCGCGTTGCATACCCGCTGGGCATTTTCCACCATCTCCGTCATCGTAATCAATCCGGCATCAGGTAATCCCAGGATGTGGGCGGCGGTGTAAGCACCCGAAATGCCGATTACATTAAAACCGAGTGCTTCCGCCATCTTAGCCTGCAAGGCTATCGCTACCAGGGGGCGAAGTTGAATCTGCCCGCTACCAAGCAGCTCTCTTAGCATCGTCGACTTCTTTTTCATCGCCTTCCCTCCAATCGCTTACTCGCCCGGTTCTCACCAAAACCATTTTAACTCAGCACCGGCCGCCGGCTCACTACTTTTTCGTAAAGCTCCGCCGCCTTAAAAGAGCTTCGCACCAGGGGCGCCGAGGCGACCTCAATAAAGCCCTTTCCCCTGGCTATCTCTCGATATTCATCGAACTCCTCAGGCGGGACGAACCTGACCACAGGGTGGTGTTTCAAGGAGGGTGGGAGGTATTGGCCGAGAGTCAGCAGGTCGCACCCAGCTTCTCTTAAGTCCTGCATCACCTCGATCACTTCTCCCCTGGTTTCGCCCAGTCCCAGCATTAAACCCGACTTGGTTACTACTCCAGGAAAGAGCTTCTTCAGACTAAAGAGAAGCCCGATAGAGCGGGCGTAATCTGCCTCCGGCCTGACCTCAGGATAAAGACGGCTCACCGTTTCCACGTTATGATTCACTACCTGCGGGCTGGCTGAGGCCACCGTCTTGAGTGCTCCGGGGGAGCCAAGGAAATCCGGGATGAGAACCTCGACAATCACCCCTTCTTTCTCCTCACGCAGGAGCTTGATGATACGGGCAATGTGGCTGGCACCGCCATCAGGAAGGTCGTCCCTGGTCACTGAAGTAATGACAATGTAGGCCAGCTCCATGCGCCGGGATGCTTCAAGAATACGCTGTGCTTCATTTTCATCCGGAGGAACGGGACGCCCCTTACTGACCGCGCAAAAGGTACAGTGCCTGGTACAAATATCTCCCAGTACCAGGAAGGTCGCCGTCCGGCGGGCGAAACACTGGCCGATATTGGGGCAAAGGGCACTCTGGCAGATGGTGTGCAGGCTGAGTCCATCGAGAAGCCCCTCCATCGCCCGCATTGCTGCCGGAGGTGGTGCTTTTTGACCAAACCAGGATGGTAGCTTGCCTGTCACTGCTAATATCCTTTCTGGTTAATCAACGAAACAGGTGCTACTTCAGCACACATTAGCACTTATTAACTCCTCACCCTTTATCCCTCTCCCCTTGGCAAGGGGAGAGGGAAGAGATTTAAAAGAGGGGGCTATGCGCCCTCTCTTTTATTTAACTCTCCCTTCCCACCGGGAAGGGGGTCAGGGGGATAGGCATTCGACTGAAGCCCGCCGGTGAAGCATAGCATTCCAATACTTTCATAAACTAGCCATCGTCCACCTATTTATCTGACTTGACATTAGCTTCCCAGCTCTTTCTCCGGTTTCAATTCCAGATGCGTCTCAAAAACCTCGGCAAAATGAGCCAGTACTTTTTCCGTGACCGCTTCCATCGGTATCTGCCGGGAAAGGAGGCTGGCCATGGATACTGCCTTTCTATCCTGAAACCCGCACGGGTTGATGAGTGAAAACAATCGCATTTCAGGGTTTACATTCAGGGCAAAGCCGTGCATTGTCACCCATTTTTTGACGCTGATACCGATGGCAGCGATTTCCTGGTTGTTCACCCAGATACCGGCATGGCTCGCATCTGTTGAGCCTTTAATGCCGAAGTCGTCCAATACTCTGATAAGCACCTCTTCAAGGTCGTGAACGTATTTATGGAGGTCGTTCCCCCTCTCGCCCAGGTGGATAATCGGGTAGCCGACCAGTTGACCGGGGCCATGATAGGTAACGTCACCTCCCCTGTCCACGAAGAAAAGAGAGACGCCTTGACTGGCTAGCTCAGCCTTCGAGACGAGGACATTTTCCAGCTTACCCGCTTTGCCGATGGTAATCGTGGGCGGATGTTGCAGCAGGAGCAGAGTATCCACAATTTCAGATTCAGCTCGTCGGCGGTTAAGCTCCTTTTGTAGCTGGAAAGCCTTACTATACTCAATCGCACCTAAGCGGTAAACGTGCGTCGCCTTTCCCAATGCGACTTTTTCTTTTACGACTACCGGTTTTTTAGTCTCCTCTTTCTGCGGGACGAGCATGGATTTCTCCACCAGCTGGGTAATATCCAGAATATCGAACGGGGCTTTTTCCGCCGCCTTAGCCGCGCTGAGGGCCATGATACACGTTGGACAGGCGGTTACCAGCGTCCGGGTCTTGGTCGCCAGAACTTCACCAACCTTACGGCGGGCAATCTCCAGCGAAAGTCCGGGATTGGATACCAGCAGCTCGCCACCGGCACCGCAGCAGTTCGTATACTCCCGGTTATTTTCCATCTCGACCAGTTCCAGAGCAGGAATCTGGTTTAATATATCGCGAGGCTCATCAAACAGGCCGCTATTCCGGCCAATATCGCAGGGGTCATGGTAGGTAACGCTTTCCTTCAGTTCCCCGAGTTTTAGCTTGCCCTGGCTGAGCAGTTTGGCGATAAACTCGGTGGAATGGAAAACGCCGAAGGGAATGCTCTTCCCCGTGATTGCCGTATACTCCTCTCTCCAAACCCGGTAACACCCGGGGCAAGTCATCACCACACTCTCGGCCGCCATCCCCTGGATTTTATCGATATTATGCTCCATGGTTTTGGCCGCCGCTTCCTTGTGCCCGGCTGAAAGCAAAGGATAGCCGCAGCACCATTCCTCACCACCTAAAATGGTGAAATCAGTACCGGCAGCATCCAGTATCCGGGAGAAGGAGCGGGCAATCCCTTGCACCGAAGGGTATAGCGATGTCACACAGCCCACAAAATAGACCACCCTGGCCTGCTTCTTTGTCTCCAGCTGGTAAGGGAGCTTGAGTTGCTTGCTCCAGTTAGCCCTCTGCTCGTTGGGTTTGGCCAGAACATTATGTGCCTGCTCGGCATTAGCAATGACGGTTTTTAGACTATCCGGGGTAAAGCCTTTGGCCACCAGCTCCTCCCGCAAGTCCATCCACATCCGGGGCGACTGGATATCAACCGAGCAGTCTACTTTACACCGGCCGCACAGCGTACACTCAAAGACGGATTTAACATAGTCCGGGGTTATCTCCCCCGCCTTTTCGGCGCCAGGTGAGAGAAGGTTCCGGGTCATCAGGATACGGCCCCTAGGAGTTGATGAGAGCCATTTCCCCCTGGTGGGGCAATAGCTCATACAATAGCCGCACCGGACACAGTTGGCCATTTCACCCTGGCGGTCTGGTACCATCGTCTCCGGCTTTCCGGCAGGTGTGACGCTATCTAACAGTGAAGCCGCCGTCATCGCCAGTTGGTAAAAGCCGGGCTTGAATAGCGTTGGCGGGTCAAGCCACATCCCGGGGTTTAAGATGCCCAGCGGGTCCAGCTCTCTTTTCTTATTGACGACCTCGGCCTCTTTCTGGCGGGAGAGCACCTGGCGACTATAGGGAGCATTCCAGACACCTACCCCCCCGCTTGGCTTACCGCCCACCGATAAAGCCAGGTTGGCCAGCTCCCGCGGCATGTGCAGCGCCAGGGTATACTCTCTCGGTTTTCTCTCGTCGGTCGCCACCATGGGCATCAGCATGCATTCGTTTCGGGAAACAACATGCCCCAAAAGAGCAATTGGTCTCTTCTTTAGTTTCCCCAGTCTTGCATAGAATCGATTCAGTTTGGCAATAGGGACACGGACACTGGCCGGGATAATCGCCGGCACCGCTCTTCTGACCCGGAGCATATTGAATCTCTGTCGCCACTCTCTATCCGCCCCTTCTCTTTCCTCACCATGATATGAGGCGGCTAGCTCCTTGACGACTTTCTTACACGCTTCGACCTCTCCCTTCTCCCCCTGATAAGTAACGAGCAAAGTACCGCTGCCCGGGCTGAAATCGGTTACCTCACCACCGGCGGCTTTAAGCAGGCTAAGATAGCTGGCATCGAGAATCTCGACGGCATAAGGGGAAGGCGTGGTATTAACCAAAGGGTCAAGAAAATCGAAAAGATGTTTGATTTCGGCAAAATAGATAAGATGAGACGAGGTTGACTCTGGAAGCGGGCGTACCTCCAGCGAGACTTTGGTAAGAATGCCAAGCATCCCCTCCGTCTCAAAAAACCATTCCAACCCCTGCCATCGTTCAAACTCTTTCACCGTCCCATCGGCCAGGACAACCTCGGCGGAGAGCAGTTGCTCGGAGACCGTACCATACTTCAGGCTGCCTATCCCCAGGCCGCTGCCCATTATCCACCCGCCCACCGTGGCTGACCTGGCACTGGAGGGATAGCTCTTCACTGCCAGGCCATGGCTCTTCAGCTTTTTATCCAGCTCCCACCAGGTAATACCGGCCTCAACGGTTACCGAAAGCTTCTCTTTATCAACTTTAAGAACCTGGGTCAAATCCCTCAAATCCAGCACGATGCCGCCTTTCTTGGGGACGGCACTGAACACCCCCGATGAACCTCCCCCTCGGGCCACCACCGGTATCTTGTGGCTGGAACAATAGCTGAGGATGGAGCTGACTTCTTGAGTTGTACCAGGCTTGACGACGGCTACCGGCATGGTCTGGAAGCGGCGTTTGACCCAAGCGGGCACGTTCACGAGGTCGCTGGTGTAGAACCATCGCTCAAAATGGCTGGTAGTTACCCGCTCGCCGACCAGCTCTTTCAACTGACTTTCCAGATTTTTTTCTTCCATACTCTTCTCAATGAAACCAGAAGTTACTGAGTCTGTTTAATAACCCCTCAACCTGTATCCCTCTACCCTTTTAAAGTGGAGAGGGAAGAAATTATAGAGAGGGGGCTACGTCCCCTCTCTTTTACCATAACTCCCCCTTCCCTTTTCAAGGGAAGGGGCTAGGGGATAGGTTATCAAAGAATCTCGTTCCGCATGGTCTATTCTTCAAACAGCATCAGACCGGGCATTTCCAGGAACCGCGTCACATCAGCCATAAATCCGGCGGCGGTGGCGCCATTAACTACCCGGTGGTCATAGGTGAAGTAGTAGGTCATGATGGGTCTAATCACAATTTGCCGGTCCCTGACGACAGCACGGTCGCTAATCCCGCCTGTTCCCAGGATGGCTGACTCCGGCTGATTTATTATCACCGTCTCAAAGCGATACCCGCCACTGAGCGCCCCCAGGTTGCTAATGGTAAAGGTGCCGCCACTAACATCATCCGGTACCAGTTGCCCGCTTCTGGCTTTCTCGGCAAGGCTCTTTACGTTCTGGCTTATCTCCACCAGGGATTTCTGGTCGGCATCCTTTATTACCGGGACGATAAGCCCCTCCTCCAGGGCAACCGCCACGCCGACATTGATGTTTTCCCAAAGCTTAATCTCATCACCGGTCAGGCTCGAATTGATGATTGGATATTTCTTCAGCAGCCTGGCCACGATAAACACGAAAATATCGGTATAGGTAATTCTGGCACCCATCGTTTCCGCCCGGCTTACCAGGGACTCGCGCAGCTTTACCGCTTCCGTCATGTCTATCTCCCCCATGCTGGTAAGCTGCGCCGAAACCGAAAGGCTCCGCTGCATATGCTCGGCGATTACCTTTCTCATACCCCTCAGCGGAATCGTCGATTTCACCTGCTTACCCTGAGATACCGGTAGCGGCGCTTTGGGTTTTTGGCCGGCGGCTATCGCCTTCTCAATATCCTCCCTGACAATCCTACCTTCGGGGCCGGTACCGGTAATACCGGTGATATCTATCAGGTTTTCCTCGGCCAGTTTGCGCGCCACCGGAGAGATGCGCAGGTGCCCTCCCTCATTACTCTGCTTTACCTCCGGGGCAGAGACAGCTTCCGCCGGCGGTGCTTCCTGAGCTGCGATGGGAGTAGTTTCTATTGCAGCCGGTGATTCTTTCTGCAATGTTGCCAGCTCTTCTTTGGTTTCAGCCAGAAAACCCACCACCGAGCCAATAGCGGCTTCCTTCCCTTCCTCAACCACGATGTGAAGAAAACCCGCCTGCTCTGCTTCAACCTCTGAGGTAATCTTCGCCGTCTCCACGGCCAGGACGCTACTGCCTCGCTCCACCCAGCTACCTTCTTTTACCTTCCATTGCGCCAGTGTTACCGGTTCGGTACCCCAGCCGAGCTTGGGGGTTGTGATAGGAAGCGCCATTTCTTTTACCTCCAAAACAGATAGGAATTGTTTAGTAACCCCTCACCCTTTATCCCTCTTTGTTAAGGGAAGAGGGAAGAAATTATCGAGGGGGCTTCACCCCCTCTCTTAACGATACTCCCGTAAGTAGAGCTAAATCATGAAAAGTTCAAGAGAGTCTTCGTCCGGTTCCGTTTGCTTTTGGTTGGTATGATAACAATAATCAGTTTAGACTGTCATTGCGAGGGCACATCAGTGCCCGTGGCAATCCGGGCAAACGAAACCCTCCACCATTATTACTTCGCCTCCGCCTGCGGCGGATGGTCTCACCATGACAGAATAACCAAATGTAAAAAACTCTTCGTCTTTCTTTTAAGTTTTTCTTCCTCTCCTTCAGGAAGAATGAAATGAGAAGGTGAGGTCAATACATAATCTCACTAGGTAATCTCGGTGACCGCCTTAATTAAGCTTTCTTGACCCGGCAACCAGAATTTTTCCAGAACCGGGCTAAAAGGGACTGGCGTATCCGGGGCGCAGACCCTCTTTATCGGCGCATCGAGAAAGTCAAAACCTTCCTCGGCGACGATGGCGGATACTTCCGCCGCCAAACCGGCCGTCTTGGGCTCTTCGACAAGAATGACCAGCCGTCCCGTCTTCTTGACCGAGTCAAGGATAGCTTGCTTATCCAGCGGCACGATGGTGCGCAGGTCGATAACTTCCAGGCTTATTCCTTTTTCTTGAAGTTTGGCGGCAGCCGCCAGAGCTTCATGAACCATGTAGGCGGCGGTAACCACGGTGACATCTTTCCCCTCTCTCTTGATATCCGCCTTACCCAGGGGTATGGTATATTCTCCCTCCGGCACCGGGCTTTTCATTCCGGTTAATAGTTTGTGTGCCAGAAATACTACCGGGTTATCCTCCCTGATGGCTGATTTTAGCAGCCCTTTCGCATCATAAGCGGTTGCCGGCGTCACAATCTTCAGCCCTTTCACCGCCATAAACCATCCGTAGAGACTCTTCGAATGCTGGGCGGCTACCGACCGACCGGCACCAAAATTGGCGGTAATGGTTAAAGGTAGCTTTATCCCTCCCCCGTACATATACCTCATCTGAAGCTGATTGATAAGCTCATCGCCGCAGACACCCATAAAGTCAGCAAACCCTAACGATGCAATTGGTCTCATGCCGGTCGCCGCCGCACCGATGGCTCCCCCCAGGATGGCCGTCTCCGAGATAGCGGTATCCCTGACTCTTTCACCACCATACTTGTCATACAGGTCTGAAAAAATAGCTTCGCTACCAAAAGCCCTGACATTTTCACCAATGATGAAGATGCTGGGGTCTCTCGCCATCTCTTCGTTAATGGCTTCGTTCTGGGCGCGCATGAAGTTTATCTCTCTCACCACTCATCTCCTTCAGGCAAAGACATCTTTCAAGGTTTCCGCAGGGTCAGGGTAAGGGCTTTCCCGGGCAAACTCGACCGCTTTATCGAGTTCCTCCAGCATCGCCTGCTGGATTTGCTCGGCGTCTTTTTCCGCCAGCACCCCCATCTCCACCAGTCGCTTACGTAACCTTGGAATCGGGTCCTTCTTCATCCACTCCTCCACCTCTTCCTTGGGCCGGTAAAGCTGGGGGTCTCCCTCGGTGTGACCGCGCCACCGGTAGGTCCGGCACTCCAGGATGCTGGGGCCTTCGCCTTTCCTGGCCCGGTCGACAGCCTGGGTAACCGCCTCGTAAACCGCCAACACATCATTGCCGTCAACGACTGCACCGGGAAGACCATAGGCCGCTGACCTATCGGCCAGACAGGTGATATTCCTGACTTCCCGGGTCTGGGTAGAGATGGCATACAGATTATTCTCAATAACATAAACCACCGGCAACTGCCAGTGGGAGGCCATGTTGATACCTTCATGGAACCTGGTGGTATTGGCCGCACCATCCCCGAAGAAGCAAACCACCACCTGCCTGGTTCCTCTCAGTTTGGCGGAAAGGGCAGCTCCGCCGGCAATGGCTATCCCGGCACCAACAATACCGTTGGCACCCAGTATGCCGATATCCGTATTGGCGATATGCATGGAACCACCCTTACCGTGGCAATAGCCGGTCTTCTTGCCGTACAGCTCCGCCATCATCAGGCGCGTCTCGCCGCCCTTGGCAATAAGATGCCCATGCCCGCGATGAGTGCTGGTAATATAATCGTCCGGATTCAGGCAGGCGCAAGCACCGGTGGCCACCGCCTCTTCGCCCAGATACAGGTGGACGATACCCGGGATATTGCCGGCAGCAAATTCCCTTGAAACCCTTTGCTCGAAGGCCCTGATGCGCACCATCGTACGTAACATGCTGACCAGTTTTTCCTTGCCGATTCCTTCAATCACCATGGCTTTCATCCTCTCCCATAGATTTTGCCAGTGCTACCCACCACTATAGCAAATTACCCGTCATTTTGTCCATCTACTTTCGCACCACTGTTTCTTAATCTTTCCCGCTTAGCAGTAAACCTTCAGATCTACCACGGGAGGGTATGAAAGCACGGTATTGAGGTTTATCCTGCTTCGGGACAATTATAGGACAATGTAATACTCTTATCATGTAATGATATGGGAGGTTAGCCAGGAACAAAATCGAGGACTAAGGAACTTTGAGGAGTACCGTATTACACTTTGGACTTTCCTTTAGGCTGAAGACCCCAGACATAGAATTACACCATGCCGCCGGAGCGTCATGATTCACCGTGATTTACAGTATCAGATTGATACTTTCCGTAAAATTAGAGTCTCTGCCAGTCCAGGGGCGGAAACCATGTTCCATCCAGGCTCTCTTTGATAATTTTGCCGCCGCGGCAAAGGGTAAAACATTCCCGGCAGTTCGGGCATTCTCTCGTCGCTACCTCTGGCAGGAAAGCAACACTACGCTCTACGCCCCTGCCAATGAAGCCAATCGCATTGACTTTCTTAACCTCGGCACAATAGCGCACGCACAAGCCGCACAGGCTACAACCTGCGTTTTCACCCGAGAACCGCGACCTTTCCAGGCCATATTTCCTGGCCAGACTCTCTATCGGCCCCGTGGGAGAGAGAGGCAAAAGCAACTCTAAAATCATTCTGCGGATTTTCGCCACCCGTGCTGAGTTAGTTCTTACTACCAGCCCGTCTTCTACCGGGTAGACACAGGAGGCAACCATTCTCGTTCTGTTGTTCTTGCCTATTTCTACCATACATAGCCGGCATCCACCGTAAGGAGCCAACCGCTCGTCGTAACAGAGAGTAGGGATATCAATTCCTGCCTTCCGACCTGCCTGGAGGAGAGTCGTGCCTTCCTCTACCTCAACGAGTCTGTCATCTATTTCCAACTGTATTTTTTCCATATCTCTCTCACACCTCCTCTGTGTTACCTTCGCACCGCCAGGGCAAATACCGGCGCTGGCTGGTCTGGCAACTTCACCACGGCACCAAAGCGAGGAGGGCAGACTTCAAAGCAAGTCCCACACTTGGTGCACTTCGCCTGGTTGATGACATGAACGGTACCCTTCTTACCAGTAATCGCTCCTGTCGGGCAGTTTCGGAAGCAGATAAGACATGCCTTACATTTCTCAGGTAGGATATAATAGGTAATAAGCTCTCGACAAACACCGGCGGGACAATGCTTATCACGAATGTGTGCCTCATATTCGTCCCGGAAATACCTGATGGTGCTTAACACTGGATTGGCAGCAGTAGTACCGAGAGCGCAGAGAGAAGCGTCCCGCATTACCCCGGCAATCTCCTGGAGCAATTCAATGTCTCCTTCCTTACCCCGGCCACTACAGATGTGATTCAGAATGACGCTCATTTGTCTTAACCCTTCACGGCAGGGGACGCATTTCCCGCAGGATTCCTCACAGAGAAAATTAACGAAGTATCTGGCGATATCCACCATGCAGTTGTCCTCGTCCATAACAATCATGCCACCTGAGCCCATCATCGAGCCAACTTTGGCAAGCTCGTCAAAATCAACCGGTGTATCTAACAGGCTCTCTGGAATACAGCCTCCCGAAGGTCCGCCCGTTTGCACCGCCTTGAACCTTTTGCCTTTGGGGATACCGTTACCGATATTAAATATGATTTCTCTGAGAGTGGTGCCCAGAGGTACCTCGACCAGGCCAGTGTTGTTAACCTTGCCCACCAGGGAAAATATCTTTGTTCCCAGGTTATTTACGGAACCTATGCTGCTAAACCATTCAACACCTCGATTGATAATAAAAGGCACATTAGCCCAGGTCTCCACATTATTCAGGTTGCTTGGTCTTTCCCAAATGCCGCTTACCGCCGTGCGGATATACTTTGGTCTTGGCTCACCTACCCTTCCTTCTATCGCCGTCATTAATGCGCTTGATTCTCCCGATACGAAAGCACCAGCACCCCGATGTATATCGACATCGAAATCGAAACCTGACCCTAAAATATTTTCACCTAGCAGTCCATATTCTCTGGCTTGCTCAATTGCGGTAGTAACGTTTTGGACAGCGAGAGGGTATTCCTGGCGGACATAGACAAAGCCCTCACTGGCACCAATGACATAAGCGCCGATAATCAGCCCTTCCAGCACGCTGTGCGGGTTTCCTTCCAGCAAGCTTCGATTCATATATGCCCCCGGGTCTCCCTCATCGGCATTGACAATAACGTATTTTGGCTCTCCGGGTGCATTGCGTGTCGTTTCCCATTTTTGCCCGGTCGGGAACCCGCTCCCACCTCTGCCACGCAGATTAGCATCCTTTATCACTTGCAGCACATTATCACGGCCAAGCTCAAAGAGGGCTTTGACGAGAGCCGAATAACCTCCGAGAGCAATATAATCACCAATATCCTGAGGGCTAATAAGCCGGTTATTACCAAGAAGGATGCGACTCTGTTGTTTATAGAATGGAATCTCTGCGTCACCAGCGATACTTTGACCAGTTTTGACATCCTGGTAAAGTAAACGCTCAACCAGCTTATTCTCGCCCAAAGTCCGGGAGACAATTTCGGGGACATCCTTGCTGCTCGCGCCAAGATAGCATATCTCCTGGGGAAAGATAACTACTATCGGGCCACGCTCACAAAAACCATGGCAGCCAGTACTTCGGACGCTTACCTTTTCCTTCAGCCCCTGTTTTTCAATTTCACGAACGAAAGCATCAGCCACATCTTCAGCACGGTAAGCCTGGCACCCCGTACCTGAGCAAACTGTGACACAGGGGAGATTAGGGTTGTGCTCAGAGAGTAGCTTCTTTCTGAACTTCTCCAGGTCGGCAGGTGAACCCAATTTTGCCATTGTTCCCCTCCTCTTACTTACTTATAGCTGGAGACAATCTGTGTAAGCTTCTCTATAGAAGGATTACTATAGTAATCCTTATCCACGGCTACCACCGGCCCTAAAGAGCAACAACCCAGGCAGTTAACTGTAGATAGACTGAATTTCTGCTCCTGGTCTGTCTCACCAGGCCGGAGCTTAAGAATATCCATCACCTTATCCAGGACTCGTGGCCCGCGCCGGACTTGACACGCTGTTCCAAGACACACTTGTATCAGGTGCCGACCCCGGGGGATAAGGCTGAATGCTTTGTAGAAAGTAGCAATGTGGTAAATCCGTGACCACGGAATTTCCAGTCTTGCGGAAACCCAGATGAGCGCCGGCTTCGGCAACCAGTGGTTTTGTGCCTGGATATCGAGAAGTATCTGGATTAAGGCGCTTTTATCACTATGGTATTTATCCAGAATCTTTTCAACGTTGCTTAGCTCCTGAACCATTTGCCCGATGGCTTCTTCCTTCCTCCGGATTCGCTTCAGGGCTTCAGCATGATGGATGGCTTCTATTTCCAGGTTTCTTAACTCAAGATTGAGGGGAGGCTCATTGAAGCCAAGTGAATCGTATTCCGTAATAAGCTCCAAACCCCTGAGCAGAATCTCGCTTTTACTCAGGTTAGAACCTTGCTGTAGTCGGGATAGCACCTGGTTTTGTCCGTCACTCAGTCTTACTCCTGCGTACTTGGACTTACTCCCTCTTCTCATCTCCGACTCCTTATGTTTTACTGTTTAACACCCCCCAAGTCTATTATAACACAGGTATGTAGGTATTACTACCTACTTTATTTTAGAATATTATCTATATTTTTTATATATATACCCTGCCAGAACAGGAGACTGATTCGAATCTACCGAGAGGTATCAGGCGGTTAAATATTGACTTGAGAGCACGATGGTTTACTCCTTCTCCAGGTAATAATTAACGGTTTTACCGGTATTGGATAACCCTGAAGTGCACCTTAACCTGTTTATCAAAAGTGCTCGCCCTGCTTCAAAATTTAGATTACAACATATTGCAATACCAGCCTGCGTATGTTAGAATAGCCGCTGAGCTGGCAATTCATGCTTACTTAGACAATCCAGAAAAGGTTGCTTGATGCACGCAAAGCAATAGTCCGGATATAATCCTATCGCCGTCGATATTAACTCTTTTATACCGGTCACTCAAGCTCAAAATCAAAATGAGCTTTTGGTTAAGATTAAGGATAAAACAAAAAGGAGGCGGTATCATGGCGTACAACAATATCATCTATGAGAAGGATGCCAAGGACAAGAGGATTGCCACCATCACGCTTAACCGTCCGGAGAAATTGAACGCTCTTAGCGAGGATTTGCTGGAGGAGCTTGCTGCGGCTGTCGATGAAGTTGACAATGATGAAGAATCGGCTATTCTGGTAATCAAGGGAGCAGGACGGGCATTCTGTGCGGGTTACGATATCAGTGGGGGAGGTAAGCCGTATGTCGCGCCTAACATCGGAGACACCCGCCGCAGGATGATAAGGTGTGTGGAACAGTACCTGCGCTTGTGGAACCTCCGCAAACCCACCATCGCCCAGGTACACGGGTATTGTCTCTCCGGGGCCACGGAACTCATTTCAATGTGTGATATCGTCATTGCCGCCGATGATGCCCAGTTCGGCCACGTCTTCGGCAGGATGGGTGGTACCCTTCGCACCGGTGGCCTTTGGCCCTATCTCATCGGGATGAGGAAGTCCAAGGAGCTGATGTTGACCGGCGACACTATCAATGCGAAGAAAGCAGAAGCCTGGGGTTTGATAAACGCGGCAGTTCCTGCCGATATCTTAGAGGAAGAAGTCTATGATATGGCAAGAAGAATAATCAGAATCCCCACGGAGATTCTCTCTCTGCATAAAGGTATGCTGAACCAGTTTTATGACATCATGGGGATTCATCCGGCGATGATGAGTTCCCTCTTCTACGATGCCGCCTCTGCCTTTGTGAAGGGGCCTGTTTTCGGTCAGTTGAGCAAGGAGAAGGGGTTAAGGGAAGCCCTACGGATGAGAGATGACCCCTGGAGAGAGTATAAGAGAGTAACCTTGCCCAAGAAGTAACCGGACGAGCAGAAATAGCTCTTTGCGTTTGCCAGATTTTGATTAGTGCCTACGCCGGGGGTATCGCCCCCGGCATAGGCACTAATGAGATATAACTATCCACTTCCAGGTTACGGAGAACAAACTACCTATTTGAACAATGTGCCTGAGATTACCAGGCGCTGTATTTCTGAAGTCCCCTCGTATATCTCGATAAGCTTGGCATCACGGAAGTAGCGCTGCATCGGCAGGTCATACATGTACCCGTAGCCACCGAAAACTTGAATCCCGAAAGTTGCGGCTCTCATGCACATCTCGCTGGAAAACAGCTTGGCCATCGCGGCCTCTTTGGTATAACGCTGTCCCGAATCAGCCAGGGAGGCAGCGTGATACATCAGCCACCTGGACGCCTGAAGCTCCGTAGCCACATCAGCCAGCCTGAAACCGATTGACTGGTGCTGGGAGATAGGAACACCGAACTGTACCCGGGTTTTAGCATATTCCGTGGTCCTGGTTAGTATCGCCTGGGTTATGCCACAGGCCTGGGCAGTCATACCTACCCTTCCGTGGTCGAGTGTTGCCAGGCATATCCGCATGCCTTGACCCTCGTTGCCAAGTCGATTTGCCGCCGGAACCCGGCAATCCTCAAAGATAAAATCACAGTTGGTAGCGCCACGCATCCCCAGCTTGTCATATTTTTTACCCTTGCTGAACCCGGGCATCGTATCCTCGACGATAAAGGCGGTAATACCCCGTGGTCCCAACTCAGGAATACGGGCAAAAACCACGCCGATACCGGCGGCGTCTCCGTTAGTCATGAATATTTTCGTGCCGTTAAGAATATAACTATCACCGTCTTTAACCGCCGTCGTTTTCATCGAACCCACATCGCTACCGGCCTCAGCCTCGGTCAGGGCAAAGGCACCTACTTTCTCTCCTTTGCAGAGGAGCGGGAGATATTTCTTTCTTTGTTCTTCATTTCCAAAATTATAGATAGGGAGAGTGCACAAGCCAAGGTGCGTTCCGAGGATGTCATTGGTCGAGGCACAGGCAACAGCAAGCTCTTCCAAAGCGACAACATAAGACATCGTGTCCCCGCCACTACCACCATATTGCGGTGGAATTTGAATACCGAGCAACCCGATATCAGCCATCAGCTTGAAATTATCCCAGGCAAACTCCTGCTTTCTATCCAGTGCATCCGCCACCGGCTCGAGTTTCTCCTTAGCAAAATCTCTTACCATCGTCTGCAACATCTTGTGCTCTTCACTTAGCGTAAAGTCCATAACTCCTCCTACCCGAATTCCAGGCGCATTCTATCACAGCTCAAAAGGCTTATCAATACTGCTCAACGAGCACTTTTACTCAATATCAGATGTCTCAGTGTCATTGCCATAACAACCATGACTGAGCAGAACCCAACGGGTATTAAAGGAATCCAGGTAAATATGCGCAGTTTACCACCCTCTACTGGTACCACCACCTCCGGACATACCTCCACCGAATCCTCCAAAGCCACCTCCCGGCCCTCTGAAACCACCCCCACTGGAAAACCAACCCGTAGACAGGCCACTGCTGCTTCTGCCACGATAGTTACTTGAAAGGACAATATCGAGGAGCAATCCCGATAAACCCAATCCTATGGTTAGTAAAACTATCCCCAGGATTCTACCGAAACCTAATCCTAGCACCAGTCCTAATATTGTCCCCCAGATTCCTCCTAACCAGATACTTCTGGTCCTGGCCATAAATCCTAGCATGTAGATGCTGATAACTCCGAGTATGATAAGCCAGTAAAGCGGAATTTTAAAACCGCTGAGGATACTCTGCACCGGGTTTTCTTCTACTATTGAAGGTGGCGTCCCGTCCCGGATATAGCCTTCAATCGCTAGAACTCCTGCTTCTACTCCCTTATCAAAATCACCCTGTTTCAAGTAAGGGATTACTTCACTGTCCAGTATTCGCCCGGCCCGGCCATCGGTGATAACTGGCTCCAGACCATAACCGACTTCTATGCGGATACCCTTGTCTGCCACGGATAAGATAAAAAGCACGCCGTTATCTTTACCTTTTTTCCCGATACCCCAGGCCTGGAAAAGTCCGGCAGCGTACTCTTCAATGGTGTCACCATCCAGGTTGTCTATGGTTACCACGGCTACTTCTGCCGAGGTATCTTGTTCCAGAGTAACCAGACGCCGTTCCAATTGTGATACCGTGCTATCAGAAAGTATTGCTGCAAAATCGTTAACAAAACCTTGCGGCGGCGGGAAGTTTTGGGCTAGCAGAGAACTGGCGATAAGACCAAGCAGGATACAAACTAAAATAAAGGCCGAAAAAGCACGCTTCATTTAAACTCTACTCTTGGTGCCTGGTCTGCTCCTGATACCGATTTATAGTATTCCCTATCGTTAAAATTAAACATCGCTGCAATAATATTCGTCGGGGCTTTCTTGATGCTGGTATTGTATTCCTGTACGTTAGTGTTGTATCGTCTTCGCTCCACGCTGATACGGTTCTCGGTACCGGAAAGTTCATCCATCAACCGGGTCACGGTCTCTACAGACCGTAGCTGCGGGTAATTTTCCATAATCACCAGCAAACGCGATATGGCAGAGTCCAAATCACTGCTGGCGGCTGCTTTCTCATCAGTGGTCTGCGCTCCGGCGTATTTTGTCCGGGCATCTGCAATCTGGCTGAAAACCGTTTGTTCCTGGGTCATGATGCCCTTTACCGAGTTGACGAGGTTGGGAATGAGGTCATAGCGACGTTGATACTGCGTTTCTACCTGCGCCCATTGGGCGTCAATGGCCTGTGATTTGGTGACCAGCGAATTGTAAGTTCCCCAAAATATCCCCACAACGATTAGAATGAGGAGAACAATAGCTGCAGCACTGATAAGAAAAACCGAACGAGTCTTCAAGATTTACCTCCGTTAGCGTAAAATATCGCGCTAATTTTCAAATACTTGTACTGATAGATTACTGACAAGGCCAGGCTACAGAATTTCTAAAACCTATCCATTATATCATGAACTAAATCAACCGATAGAAGAACATGGTTCTGCTCAGTCATGGTTGTCATGGCGAGGGGTCGTTAGACCACGTGTAATCTCATACCCATCCGTCCGAGATTACTTTGCTTCGCTCGCAATGGCACTGAGACACCTGATAATAAGTAAAAGGAAAAACATCCAGGGTAAGAACAGCTAAGGGAGATTAAATAGAATAACGTAAGGATGCTATTGCTGCCGGGGAAGTAAACTTGCCTGAAAAGTGCCAGGGAAAAGTGGGTGATTCTGCCCAATACGCAGAACCATAACGTTTGAATTAGCATTCGGCTTGTAAGCATGTTAGTGAGGACGGGCATTTTTGATATCTCAGTAAAGGAACTTCGTTGATTTTATTTAACGCTACGAGGGTAAAACTAGGTTATGAATGAACGCTTCAAAATAGATGACTCTTGAAGCTACCTTGCCATTAGGCGTAAAATTGGCTTAACTAAAAGTAATGTCTTATTGGAGCGGTCGATTTGGCGATAGAAGAAATCCATCCTCAATGGGTTGTAGTAAACGATCAGATTCATAGAGTTTCTGATTTCTCCCATCTTCCGCCGCCTGATAGGCCGAAAGCTTTCTGTCCGATTTGCATGAATCCTGTCATTCTGAAACTTGGGAGCGAAAGGGTTCATCATTATGCCCATCAACCGGACGTAATATGCGCCACGACGCAGCCGGAGACTGCTTTACATCTCAACACGAAGTTTTACATTTATAGGCAGTTATTATCCGGAACCCGATTGTATTTGAAGCAGCAATGTTCGAATGGTTGTGGAAAAAGTAGAAACATACCTTGGGTCAGGGATTGGGTGCGAGTAGAGATTGAATCTAATATCGGCCCTTTTCGACCTGACATATTGATTGTGGCTAGTGGCGGAACCAACAAAGCCATTGAGATTAAGGTAACGCATCCCATTGAAAGTGAAAAAGAAGCTTTCTTCAATGAGCAAAAAATAGGCTGCCTGGAAGTTGGAGCTTCTGAATCTATATATGATGGAGAAAATGCTTGGACGATTGACCAACCCTTACCTTTCGCCGTTTGCAAACCTCCGCTACCCAAATGGACTTGCTATCACTGTCAAGCAGAATTGAAACAAGAAGAAAAAGCCAGGCTCAAGGAACAAAAGTATGAGGAATTTAGGAAACACAATTATAAAGAGATACTGTATTCGAAAATGGTTGACATCTATTATCCATCAGGTAGGAAATATCGTGAAACCTATTATCTGAAGAAGGCGGTTCGCGACGACAAACCGTTGGGAATATCAATCGAGACCCGAAAGGGTAAGGAAGTCAGTAGACTATATGGAGAGATTACCGAAGCACTAATAGAAGAAGCTTTCCAGACTACGAAGAGTGAAGTTGACAGGTTCTGTAATAAAAATCGCACAATCGTTGACGATCATAAATGGTTACCCTGGGTACACGGAAAGAAATATTTTGCATTTGATATTGAACGATACCCTTACCGTTACGAGTGGAATGTTATGGTTAAAAAATGGGCAGAGCGAGAACAACAAAAAATCGAGTCCGAGAATGCCCATTCAAAAGAAAGGCATGTCACGCCTCAAGATACGATAACTATTACGATGCCAGAGGGAGTCTGTATACATTGCGGACAAACGACAACCGACTACTGGTCGTTCGACGGTGCAACTGGGAAGTGCAAGTGCCGTAGATGCTATCGAGAAGGGAAATTTTGACCTTTTGGTGGAGGCACTTTACACTTCAATTAGAAGTACAATGAATGCCACTGAATGGTTTGGCAGAGCAGAAGATAGGAGTTCTACCTACCGTACAGTAAGTGGGCGATTCTGGATTCGAACCAGAGACCCCAGTCTTATCAGGACTGTGCTCTAACCAGCTGAGCTAATCGCCCGTTTCAATTGGCTAATTCTAGCTCAAACCACGCCAGAAATCAAGTCTCTATATAAACGTGATTATCCGGCAACTCATCCCCTGACCTCTTCCCCTTGGAAAGATGATGGTTAGTAAATAATCCCTGCCCTCTATTTTTTTGGTTCTCTTTGCATGTGGTTAATGTTGATAAGAACCTATTTTTGTGTCGCCATCAGGCTTTATGGTAAAATTAGATATTACATTAAGGTTTCCTATGGTGTGGAGGGGAAAAGTGGACAACGTCATGTTAGACGCCCATGAGTTGGTGGAAAGAATCATCGCTAATATGGAGAGGGTCATCGTTGGTAAACGAAAGGCGGTGGAGCTAGCGGTCATGGCTTTAATCAGCCAGGGACATCTGTTGATTGAGGATGCACCTGGCGTAGGCAAGACCATGCTTGCCCGTAGTTTGGCTAAATCAATCAACTGCACCTTCAAGCGCATCCAATTTACTCCGGACATGCTCCCGGGTGACATTACCGGAGTTTCCGTCTATAACCAGAAAACAGCCGATTTTGAATTTCGTCCCGGACCGGCGATGGCACAGATAGTGCTGGCAGATGAAATTAACCGGGCTACCCCCAAGGTGCAGTCAGCACTCCTGGAGTGCATGGAAGAAAGACAAATCACGGTAGATGGTACCACCTATCAGATGGCACCTCCCTTCCATGTCTTGGCCACTCAGAACCCGATTGAATATGAAGGCACCTTCCCTCTCCCGGAAACACAACTGGACCGTTTTCTACTGCGTATCAGCCTGGGCTATCCTGCCCTATCTGATGAGATTGCCATCATGGACAGCCAACAGTATCACCACCCCATTGACCTTCTCTGCCCGGTGGCAGATGCGGCCGATGTCTTGAGGCTTCAGGAAGCAGTCAAGAACATTTACGTCGATAACCTTATCAAACACTATATCGTCTCGCTCGTTGAGGCGACGCGTCAGCACGCTGCGATTTATCTCGGGGCATCACCACGTGGTTCGCTAGCCCTCTTTCGTAGCAGTCAGGCACGGGCTTTGATGCAAGGACGCGATTTTGTCATCCCGGATGATGTCAAGACTCTGGCCGAATTTGTCCTGGCCCACCGCTTGATAATGATTTCGGCATCTCAGCCGCAAGACAAGAGTGGCCGTGCGTGTGTCGCTGAGATACTGGAAACAGTCCCCGTACCCGGGATGTTACCAAGACGGTAAAACCGGTTTCTCTCCGTTGATGAATCAATGAAAACTCGAATTGTGCTGCTTGTTTTACCTTTTCTCATTCTTGCCCTGGCGCTGGCCAGTGGCTTCATACTGCTGTGGCGCCTCTTTTTCCTTAACGCCCTCTTGCTATTGTTCAGCTACTTATGGACTCGCCTGGGCATTCGCGGCATCACTGCGCATGTCGGGAAACCGGCGGAGCGCTGTCAGGTAGGGCACTGGTTAGACGAGGAGATTACCCTGTTTAATAGAAGCCGATTACCCAAGCCCTTCATCAGAGTACAAGAAAACAGTAACTTACCCGGGCACCACAACATGACTATATTGAATTTAGCCCCGCGGAGCTCCCAATCATGGCAAACACGGGTCGTCTGCCAGCGTCGGGGACGGTATAGGCTGGGAGAAATTACTATCACGGTGAGTGACCCTTTTGGCCTGTTCTCCCGGCACCGTCACCTGGGAGAACCCCAGAATGTTCTCATCTACCCGGCCACACCGGAACTACCTTTCTTTCAGCCCCTGTTCCGCAGTGAGCCGGGCTATGGACCAAGCCGCTGGCTGGTCAGTGAGTCCAGCACCAGTGCCGCCCGTGTCCGCGAGTATACTAATAGCGATAGCTATAATCACATCCACTGGCATAGCTCAGCCCACACGGGGAAGCTCATGGTCAAGGTTTTTGACCCTGACCGCTCTACTTATGCTTCCAAGGATATCTGGATTATCCTCGATATGGAGCAGTCGGCTTACCCGGGTGGTGATGGAAGTACCATGACAGAAGATGCCGTGACGATAGCCGCTTCACTCTTAAAAAAGTATATTGACAGCGATAAGCAGGTAGGCTTGATTACTACCGGCGACCAGCCTTACCTATTCCCACCCCAGGCCGGTAACCAGCACCTGTGGCAGGTAATGGAGGCACTGGCGCTGGTCAAAGCGAAAGGTGAGGTGACTCTTGACCAACTGATTCAACGTGAGGCAGAGCACTTCGGTACCAACCCGGTCATCATCGTGATTACACCCTCGACTACTGAAGCGACCACGTCATCCTTGCGGCGTTTGAGAAACCGCGGGGCCATGGTAATTGCTATCCTGCTTGACCCGGCCAGTTTCGGGGGGACGGAGAGCGCGACCAGCACCGCCAACCGCCTCATTGCCGGCGGTCTCCAGGTCTATGTGGTCAGGCAAGGTGAAGAGCTGTCCAGGGCACTGGATACACGGACATTTAGCCCGCACCTGAGGCTTAGTGGGGAGGCAGTTAGCAGTGATTAGTGAAAAACAGGTGAAACGCCCGAGACAACCAATTTTACGAGTAAACCTCAAATCATGGAGGAATAGCTGGCCAGATTGGGCAAGCATTGCTCTCCTCTTTGCCACCCTTGCCATCGCCGTACGCTCTATAGAGTCTGCCCGGTGGATTTCGCCTCAGCCATCCCTGATTATGGTGCTGGCTCTGGCAATACTGACTGGTTTGCTGCTCGCCAGGAGCCGGCTACCCACTGCCCTAACCTATGTTCTGGCGATAGTTAGCGGCGGCATCTTTACTATCTGGCAAGTAGCCAACCTGATTCCCGGTTCGGAAAAGGCAACAAAGATAAATCAACTCGCAAATACCCTGCAATCCTTCTGGCAGGCCGTAACCCAGGCTAAGCCCAGTGATAATACTATCCATTTTGCCATCTTCCTCACCTTCTTTGTCTGGATAATGGGCTTTGTTTCAGCATGGTTCATCCTGCGACGGCAAAATGCCTGGATAGCGGTGGCACTGGGCACGCTAACCATCCTGGTCAATCTTAATAACCTCACCGCAGATTACTACCGGTTTTTCTTTCTTTTCCTTTTGGCGGCCATGCTTCTGGTGTCCCAGACTTATCTGGCCGGCCTCCGCTATTGGTTCAAGGAACGCCGGCTTAGCTATCTGAAGCGGGGAATCATTCCTTTCATCGCCTCTATACTGTGCCTCACCATCGTCGCGGTTTCCGCAGCCTGGTATACACCCCAGGTTCGGGTTTCTCGCCTGGAGACTCTGGCCAGTACCCGGGTCCTCTGGGAGAAGAACATCGCTGACTACTTCACCAACTTCCTGGCGGCGGTACCCGCCAAGCAGCCTTTCCTGAAAAGCGGAGACCAGATGATGCTCTTCCTGGGGACACCGTTCGAATCGGACGGCGGTGTGCAATTCATCGTTACGGCGGAGCAAGCCTCTCACTGGCGGACACGAGTGTATGACACTTATAGCACCTGGGGCTGGACAGGCAGCGATGCTACCGGGCGCTCATTGCGACAAGGCAGTAGCAATGCTATCGCTGAAGAGCCGACAAAGCGCCAGGAGATGACCTATAGTGTCTGGGTTAACCTTAAGACGGATATTCTGCTCGTTGCCGGCGAGTTTGTTTCTTCGGATGTACCGGTTTCCGTGCAAACCATAAACTCACCGAGCTTTGACATCAATCTGCGCCGGCCGGCCAATGAATCGTCCTTACCGGCGGATGTAGCGTCCCTGGCACGCTCTTTGCGGGCAGTTCAAGCCACGAATAAACAGCTCAACCTGGAGGAGATAAGGCTCCTTTTCCCGGCCGACCTGACACTAACCGGTGTTGCGGGAGTTCCTTATAATCCACCTGAAGAAAGCAATACTAACGGGATAACGGTGGATAGCCGCCAGGTAACCACGGTTGAGGTAACCCGCCTGCGGATGGGGGCGGGGGATACTGTTACTGTGACCAGTCCCTCTCTCTTTAAGCCTGGCCAGAGCTACACCGTGACAGGTAGCATCAGCACGGCCACCCCGGCGGATTTACTCCAAGCCGGGGCTGATTACCCCGGCTGGATTACGGATTACTACCTGCAGTTACCAGCCACTTTACCACAGCGAGTAAGTGAGTTAAGTGAAAACATTACCAGGAATGTCCAATCACCTTATGAGAAAGCGGTAGCTATCGAGCAATACCTTTCCCGGATGAGCTACCTCCTCGAAACCAAAACCCCACCGAAAGATGCTGACGGCGTCGATTATTTTCTCTTTGTGCAAAAATCGGGCAACTGTGTTTACTTTGCTTCGGCGATGACGGTAATGCTCCGCGCCGCCGGCATACCATCAAGACTGGCTATCGGCTATCTGCCCGGTGAGGAGAACATATACTCGGGGAGCTATGTTGTCCGTGGCAAGCACTATCATGCCTGGACAGAGGCCTATTTCCCCGGGTATGGCTGGATAGAGTTTGACCCCACCCCGGCGACGCCGGGTGGTGTTGAGACCGTAAGACACACTACTGGCGGTGGGTCTCCTGACCTTCTGGAAGATGATGATGAGAGCTTTATCGCGAACCTGGGCAGCGGGAGCACCAGTTCACCGGCAACCTCCCGCCAGCAGTTACCAGCAGGTCTCCGCTGGACGGTTATCGGCATCTTACTGGTGGTATTATCCGCATTTACCTTGAGCTCAGCTTACCGCTACTGGCTAAAGAGATTCGTCGGTGACGACTACGCCTGTGAGGTTTACGCCAAACTGTGTTTTCTTGCTTCCCTGGCTAAAATACGACCCAGACCTCAGCAGACACCTCTCGAATATAAGGCCACACTAGCCATAGCTTTCCCTTTACAGGCAGAGGCTCTCAATACCGTTACCCAGGCTTACCTGAAAAGCCGGTTTAGCCGCAGGAAAGAGCCGGGGCCACCAACGAAAGAGCTGCAAAATTCCTGGCGCCAGATATATTTAGCGATTCTCAAACGCCTGTTCCGCCTGAAATATTAGTCAGGGAAACTCTCTAGCGATAGGATTGTTCTTACTGGTTAGTTGCTGAACCAGTGACCGCTTCAAAACACAGTTCTGTTTACGGATGACCTCATCCCCTTTATATTCTCTTCTCCTGCTTAGGAGAAGAGGAAGAAATCTAAGAGAGGGGGCATAGCCCCCTCTCTTTTACTTAACTCCCACTTCCTATCGGGAAGGGGGGTCAGAGGATAGGTCTCTAAATAACCGCCGTACAAGCGGGATTATGCACTTGACCCAAGAACGAAAACAAGAACCAAATATGGTAAACTAAGGGCATGGGTTTTTCATTTATCATCATTCTGTGTTCTCTTGCCATTCTTGTTCTTGCCTTTATTGGTGTCTTTGGTAGATTTCCTGACAATTGGGAATGGGTTGGTATTGTCTTGGCGGGGTGGGGAATAGCAATGGGAACGCCAAGCGTATTCCAGATGGTATTTGGCCACCCCCAACTGGTGAGCGAATATACAAGGATAGTTCATAATCAAGATAGGAGTTTGGGCATATTCCTAAAAAACCCGCCCTTGAAGGAACATTCTGTTCTGGAGAAACTGGGGGTTCGTAGAGAAACATTGCAGAGTTTAATAGTATCCTTTCGCATATCAGAAGTGGGGAGCGGTAGAATACTCATACCTATTATGCAGACTAGAATTTTTTCAGACGAAGACTCAGATGACAAGGGTAGAGGGCGCATATCTCTACCGCCCACATTCCATTCACCTGCAAGTGTGATGATAGCTATGTGGGATGATAAAAACAAGAAGGCTATGATACCTGGTGACAGAATTAGACAACCGGCATTGCTTTCCGTGGGGAATTACCGTGTTGATGTCCTGCTAATTCCAGATGGTAAACCAAGAAAGGAGTATATGCACTTCATTGTTGGTAATACAGCCGATGAACTTATGTGGGTTCTCCCGAATCAATCAAAAGGGCATAAAGAAGGTTCTCAGAGAGTCTATCCCGAACCAAGTGCATAATACCGCATAAAAGACTGCTTATCGGCCATTACGGAGAATTTGAGAGGGGCTTCATCCTCTTATAATATCCCCCTCTCTTTTTTAAAGAGAGGGGGACGGGGGGAGAGATTTACAAACCCGCAACATCAGTCTGAAAGCTAGAGAGCCTGGGCAACATATTGCAGCTCGGCACTGGGGAATACAGCCACATTGGCATTGTCCCCGTGAAACTCCTGGAGGCTTTGCCTCACTGCCGCCCAGTCGCTCAGGTATAAGACTTTCTCCGAATCTTCAAAAAAGCCCCGGCCTGCCAGGTCAGGATACTCTGAATAGATAATCAGGTGATTGACAAACTTGGGCGGCCTCGCCGGCGTCCGCAGCGGTGCTGCCGTCGTTTTGCCGAAGCTACCCATCAGGTAATGGGTAACCTGCCCTTCCGGAGCGTTGGTGATAAGGACAATATCACCGCCGCTGCGGTTCACCGCCGTGTAGGCAATATTGACACCGATAAAGCCCTCACTGGCCTTGGCGAAGGTGTTGGCAATAACGATGTCTTTCCCGGCCAGCCTCGGGGTAAGGTATTGAGCCTTGGCGGCCTGAATCGCCGCCGCATAGGTCGGCGCCAGTGCCCCGGCAAAAAGAGCCACCGTCTCCCCCCAGGTATTGATAATACCATCAATCAGCACATCCAGACCGGCCAGGATTGCCGCCTCTTCGATATCAAGACGCATCGGGTTATGGTCGAAAAGCCCCATGCCGATAACCGGCTTTTCCCGTTGCTCGGTCATCGCCTGGATAAGCTTGCGGTGATTAGACTCTATACTCTCGAAGGAGGCGACTCCGGGCAGAATGATTTTGCCACCCCCGCCGAACCCGCTCATCCGGTGGGGAACCACCGAGCCGATGGCAATCTTGAAGTCACACCGCATTACTTCTTCGTTAATATAGACCTCGGTGCCAAAGGTCCTGGTCTTACCGACATATGTGCCTTTAGCGAAGGGGTTATGGCTGTAGACCGGGAACCTGGCGACAATTTTCTCCCCCAGCTTTTTGATAAAATCCAGCCGGGTCAGGGCGCCATGGCAACCCAGGGCACAGACAAAACGAATTTTATTATCCGGGATGCCCGCTTCCGCCAGCTCGTCCAGGACAAAAGGGATAATCTCAGCCACCCTGGTGACACGGGTCATATCATCGAAGATGATGACGACTTCGTGCTTGCCCCGGGCCATCTCCCTGATTGGGGCAGTACCGATAGGACAGGCCAGGGCGGCCTTAATTTCCGCCGGTTTCATTGCCGGCCGGTTGTAACCGTCCATGTTGCCTATCTCCACCTGCCAGCTATCCGGTAGAGATACCTCCAGCTTTTTCTGCCCGTACCAGGCCAGTTGCGGTAACGCTATCACTGTCATTGCTACTCTCTTATGGGGACTCAGGCAGCCCCAGACCTCTCATCGCCACAATATTGCGCAGGATTTCAGAAGTACCGGCTTGCAGGCTATAGCCTTTTGCCGCCAGGTAAGAGTGGGGTGCCATCCCTAGAATTGGTGCCCATTTGGATTCAGCGAGAAGCTGGCCGTAAAGCCCCAGAATCTCGATGGCCGTACTGGCCAGGTGTTGTTCAAAGGCAGTGCTGTAGACCTTGGCCATGGACGCCTCCCAGCTAGGGGCACGACCTTCATCCATCACCAGGGCGACACGGTAGGTAAGCAAACGCCCGATTTCAAATTCAATCTCTAGCTGTGCCAGCTTCTGGCGAATCAGTGTATCCTGAGATAGAGGCTTACCATTCTGTCTGGTTTCCCTGGCAAATTTCACAATGGCATCGAAGAGAGGGTAGTTACCCATCAGCCGCTCCAGCCCGGCTCGCTCGTAATCAAGCTGTTTCATGAGCTGGTAAAAACCACTGTTTTTCTGCCCGATGAGGCATTTCCGGGGGACACGTACCCCATCATAGAAAATCTCACCCCAGGCTTCACTGCCAGTGATATCGATGATAGGTCTGATGGTAAGCCCAGGCAGATTCGCCGGAAAAACAAATTCGCTGATACCGCGGTGCTTTGGCGCCGTTGGGTCAGTGCGGGCGAGCAGATAAATGTAATTGACAAACCGCGCTCCGCTCGTCCATATCTTCTGCCCATCAATGACATAGTCGTCACCATCTTCAACGGCCCTGGTTTGTAGTGAGGCGACATCAGAGCCGGACCCCGGCTCACTCATCCCCAGCCCGATGTAAGCTTCGCCGCGGATGATTTTAGGGAGCATCTCACTCTTTTGCTCTTCTGTGCCATAGCGGAGAATACCACTCCCTATTTGGCGGTCGGCAAACCAGTGACAGGCGGCCGGTGCTCCGCAGCGCAGCATCTCTTCGGTAAGGATGAACCGGTCAACATGAGTACGTCCCTGTCCGCCATACTCCCTGGGCCAGGTTAAGCCAATCCAGCCTCTCCGGGCTACTTTTTTGGTGAAATCCGGAGAGTAACCCTGTATCCAGGCATCACAGCCCGGCACAAAAGTCCCCTGTTTTATTTCTCCTTCGAGAAATTCACGAACTTCCCGCCTGAATCTTTCTTGCTCTTCGCTGAATTTAAAGTCCGTCTTTGCCTCCCTCCAAATCCAACCTTGTTGAGATGCAGACAACCGGTTAGTCTAGTTTGAACGGTGCTGCTACAGTGCTCTATATTACCAGGCAAGTCACAGTTCGAGAGACACCGGGAATATGATGAATTTTCTTGGTAATCAGGTCGCCCACTTCGTTTAAAGATTCGGCTTCGACGATGGCGATAACATCGAAGCCACCGGTTACCGAGTCCGCCGAAGCAACTCCTTTTAACTGCCGGAGCGCCTGAACAACATCTCGATTCCTGCCAACCACGGTTTCCATCAGGATATAGGCTTTTGCCGACACGGAAGTCACCCCCTTGCGAGAGCCATTATGGCTCTTTTATGACTCAAATCAGCATGGTGACCCTACTAAACTTATCATAAGCCACCGTATCGGTACTGTCAACAAGGTTACTTATGTAAGGGAGTCTAAGAGGGCTGATGCCCCTTAGACTCCCTCATTAACAAGAGGAATGGGACAGTGAGAAAGGGGTAGTAAACAATCTCAGGGAATGAAGTAAAACCTGTTGGCTTTACGGGTGGACATATCACGGCTTATCAGAGTAGTCTATCTGCACTTGTAACAGAAGCTGTTGGTAATAAGCGATTTTAACGTGGTAATTGAGACATCTGTCATTCAGACACTCGTAATAGGTACGGTTAGTGTAAGTGAATAGAGACTTCATGTGGCAGAATGGACATATGTAAATAACTTGCTTAGAGTGAGGGCTTGGTAGTGTAACACATGTATCGCAATGATTGCTACACTCTCTCAATATTGCAGTATCAGAGAAATGTCTTCCTGCCTTACATTCGATGTCCATTATGTCCTCCCTCTGGCTTTGGGCTCTATCTTGTCACCCTCGGAGGGGCAAGAAAAGGAGTTTTAAGAGGGCGTAGCCCTCTTTCTCTATGTCCCCCTCTCCTTAAAAGGAGAGGGGGATTAAGGGGGTAAGGTCAGTCAACAATATCGCGCTTCTTTAATAGCCTCTAGCCCTATCAACGACATTAAGCAGCGGCTTGCCGTCAAGATATCGTCTCAGGTTGTCACAGAAAAGCTGCGCCGTCCGGAAACCGCTACCATAAGTGCCACCAGCGATATGGGCGGTAACGATGGCATCAGGGAGCTGCCAGAGCTCGCTCTCGGCGGGTAGCGGTTCCGGCTCAGTGACATCGAGAGCCGCCCCGGCAATCCACTTTTCTTTCAGAGCTTTTATCAATACCGCCTGGTCAACTACCTGGCCGCGGGCAACATTAATGAAGTACGATGTAGGCTTCATCGCCCGCAGCTCAGCTTCGCCGATCATCCCGGTGGTTTCAGCGGTAAGCGGGACGGCAACAACCACAAAGTCGCATTCAGCGAGCATCGCCCCAAGCTGTGAGACGGGGTAAATCTCATCCACACCTTCAATATTTAGCTCGCGCCTGGTGGCGGAGCGCCGCGTTGCCAGCACCTTCATCCCGAAAGCCCGGGCCAGCCGGACGACTCTGCTGCCGATGTTACCCAATCCCACCAGACCAACGGTTTTGCCGGCAAGCTCATCGGGAAGGAAACGGTCCCATTTTCTGGCTGCCTGGCTACTCAGTGAGCGACGGGTTTGTTTGACGAACATCAGCATGTAGCCAAACACCTGCTCGACGATAGGGATAGCGTTACAGCCACTGGCATTAGTCACGATTAAGTCAGGACTAAGGTCGCGGGTCTCACTAATGGCTTCCACACCGGCGGAGAGAAACTGCACCCATTTGAGCTTCGGCGAGCGTTGTGCCAGATGTGGAGGCAGGCGTAAGGTATAGATTACCTCGGCTTCACGCATTGCATCGTCTAACTCCTTAAGGGCTGCTGCCTGCGGTGGCGTGGCTTTACCCCCCTGTTCTGCTACTTGCCGTTCGATGCGGAATAGCGGCCCGGCACTTTTCACCCGCAGGCGCGGGTCGGCCGTTTCTATCTCACGCAGATACTCATCAGGAATGTTTGAAGCTACCACGACATTCAGGGAATTCTTCACGTTTATGACCTCCTACAAGCGATACGGTTTTTTGAAAACTAATGGAAAGATTATGATGAGATACCCTGTTTTGTCAAATATAAACACATGCCAGTTGACGCTGACGAGAAATTTACATCAAAGATAGTTGCGGGTAGTCCCGCTTGCTGCTACAATCTTGTCCGGGAGGGATTAATCTCCAGACCCCGTGAGGAAGCTTGCCCCTGTAGCTCAGGCGGATAGAGCAGCGGTTTCCTAAACCGTGTGCCCGGGTTCGAGTCCCGGCAGGGGTACCAGTTTGCTGGAGCCAGTTATACCAGCGTGTATGGTATAAGTCATTCCGCCTTTCTATCTCACGTCTACAGTAAAGGCCAGTGTGCGGTCTTGAGCCGATGGTTGTTCCCATGACCGCCGGTAAGTAAAAGTGACCCTGGTTTTCCCCCTGTCCAATGCCTGAAATTTGAAAAACTCAGTTCCCGAAGCACTGACTATCTGCTTGCTTGTGTTATCACGTTCTTTGTATGTTTTTTCTACCAGGCGTAATACCCTCGAGTCAAAAGCGGTTTGCCAGCTATAGCCGGTGGTAATATTGGAGCCTAAGGCGATGAAGAACACTTGATTCAATGCGATGTTAGCTACCCGGTCAGGCTCAGTGAACACTTTCTCCACGGGACTACATGCGGATAACAACATAAGTATCAGTGCCGCTCCAGCCAATGCTATCATCAGGAATTTTCTCATTATTGTCTCCTCTGTATCGGACGAAACTGCATATTGACGCAAGCTCATATATGGTATAGCAGGTGGGCTGACGAACTTTCTACCGCCTCCGGGACACTACCTTCCTTCTTTCCGAAGTATATTGTAAGTCATATTGGCAAATACATAAAGTAGGAGCCAGGCTGGCTGGTTCCCTTTAAAATATCACGCCTATGAGACGGCAAGAACCAGGGTCACCGCCTTCCAAGGAACATATAACGAGGAGATTGAAGCCGCAAACAATGAGGATTTGCTGATATGGGGATGGCTGGTCAAGACCAGTGATTACCAGTAGTAGCAATAACCATCGCGAGCGACTAATACCGGCTTTTGCTCAGGCAGAGGGAGTAAATATCCAGCAGTTTCCTGGTGGATACCTGGGAGCTCTGGGAGCGCGCCCACTCATGGGCGGCGGCGCCTATCCTTTGTCTTTCATTATCATCCTGCAGGAGATAATCGCAGGCCCGGGCAAATTTGTCCTCGTCTTCTTCCACCAGGATGCCGGTCTTCCCTGAGGTGATAATATCTCGCGGCCCCATAATGCCGATGGCTACGACGGCAGCTCCCGCCATCATCGCCTCCACCAGAACCAGTCCCTGAGTCTCTGTCTTGGAAGCAAAAACAAAGAGTGCCTGCTTGTAAAGGTCAACCAAATCTCGCCGCGGCAAGTAGCCGCTGAAGGTGACAGATGCGGCAATACCCAGGCTGGCGGCATACCTCTCCAGGAACTCGCGTTGCGGGCCATCCCCGGCAATGATGAGCCTGGCCCCGGGACGAAAGGAAAGAAGCTGCCGGAAAGCGCGCAAGAGGAAGTTAAGGTTCTTCTCTACCCCAAGCCTTCCGACGTAGAGCAGCAGGTCTTTGGACTGGATGTTCAGTGCTGTTCTGACGTCCCACCTGATTTCGTGTGAAAATTCCTCCTCATCTACCCCGAAGGGAAGGGCGTAAACAGGACGCGTTATCCCGTAGCTTTCCAGCTCGTACTTCATCTGATAGGATGGGGCAATGACGGCATCACAATGGTTACAGAGCATCCGGCTGGCTGATTTAACCATCCACCGGGTGGGACGGATTACCCTGGGCAGATAGCGCCGGTAATCCATGTAAAGGGTATGGTAGGTATGCACATGAGGAATATGGTATCTCTTGGAAGCCCATAATCCCATCAGGCCGATGGAGCCGGGGTCATGGGAATGGATGATATCCAGGCTGGGAATGAGCCGGAGGGCACTGGTACTAATCGGGATGGCTGTCCTCATCCCTTGATAAAAAACGAACCTGAGAGAAGGGAAACCATAGACTCCGGTAGAGAATTCACCTCGCTGCGGATGCCCAGGACAAAAAACATAGACCGCGTGGCCTTCCCTGCACAGCTCACGTTCCATCGTCTTGATGACGGTGACAACCCCATTTACCTCTGGTGTATAAGTATCTGTAAACAGTCCAATTTTCATTTTTGAGCAATGTAACCGATGACCTATTTTAAGATATAAGCATAGCAGAAATCCGGCCGGGGTGTGAAAGGAGATGACCAGGGGTATGGTTCGCCTTTATATTGTCTGTCACTAGGAGACCATCGCCGTAAGCGGAGGCGAAGTAACCCGGTGAAGTATTTCCCCCGACCCAGATTGCCACGCCTGCGTGCCGTAACGCCCGCCTTCCACCGGCCTGCCGAAGTCATCAGGGGACGGCGGGCAGGTAATCTCGGAGATACGGACACGCACTTCGGCGTGCAGGCACGTCGCTACGTTCCTCGTAATGCCAGTGGCATCAACCAAACAAAAGACGTGGATATGAACAGCTTAGATGATGCCCGAGTTCCTCAGCTCATTCACCTGCTGCTGAGTCATGCCTAATAGCTTTACCAGAACCTCTTCCGTATGTTCGCCCAGGTCGGGAGAGGCTTGTTGCACTTTAGCCGGAGTCCGGCTGAGCTTGATGGGCGTATTGACCACTTTAAAGCTACCCGCCCGGGGATGATTAACATCGATAATCATCCCCCGGTGTGCTACCTGGGGGTCAGCAGCTACCCGGTCGATGGTATTGACCGGCCCGCAGGCAAAACCCACCGATTCAAACTCTTTTAGCCACTCCTCTGTCGTCCTGGCTCGCATTGCCTCATTCAAAATCGGCTCCAGCACCGCATAGTTTTGAGTGCGCAGCCAACCGGTGGCAAACCTGGCATCATCGATAATGTCCAAACGACCGATACTCGCGCAAAAAAGGGGCCACTGGTCTTTCACGCCACCCATCGTCGCCACGGCAACATAGCCGTCTTTGGTCGGGAAAACCTGGAACGGGGTAAAAACCGGGTGTCTTGTCCCCAGGGCTTTAGGTATTTCCCCGGTAGCAAGGTAGCGGACAAAGGCATTTTCCTGGATGGCCATCTGGCAATCCAGCATACTGAGGTCAATCATTTGTCCCTGCCCGCTGGTATGGCGTTCCTGCAGGGCGGCGAGGATGGCAATCGCCAGAAAGAGACCAGCAGCGATATCTCCCAGGGATGCCCCCGGTCTTACCGGTGGGCCCCCCGGCTCACCGGTGGTACTCAGAATACCCCCCATCGCCTGGACGATGACATCAAAAGCAGGTTTGGTCGCATACGGACCCGTCTGCCCAAACCCCGAGCAAGCAGCATAGATGATTTTAGGATTGTGTTGTTTCAATCCCTCGTAGTCCAGTCCCAGCCGCTTCATCGTACCCGGGACAAAGTTTTCCACCACCACGTCAACCTGCTTCACCAGACCTAAGAATATTTCTTTGCCTGTTTCGGAAGTCAGGTTGATGCTGATGCTCTTCTTGCCGCGGTTCAAACTCAGAAAGTAGGTACTGATACCACGCACGTGCGGCCCGTTATCCCGGGCGATGTCGCCTACCTTTGGTCTCTCCAGCTTGATAACCTCCGCGCCGAGGTCACTCAACACCATCGTCGCAAAGGGGGCAGACAGTACCCAACCAAGGTCAAGAATCCTTATTCCTTTTAGCGGTCCAGACATTATTCACCTCTCCGGTCGGCGCCAGTTGGTCATACGGGTGAACCGGTAGCCAGGCTTGCTCAACAATGGCAACCTATCGACTGGTTCACGTCCTTAACCTTGTTGGAGTTTCTCTAGAGACTCTTTAGCCTTTTGACCCAGGGCTGAATCCGGTTGTAGCTTGACGACCATCTCAAAATCGGCAATTGCCTCGTTTTTACGCGCCAGTGATTCGTTGAGAATACCCCGGTTAAAGTAGTGCTGGCTCCCACCGGGTTCCAGCTCGATTGCCCGGTTATAATCTGCCATGGCTTTGTCATCATCTCCTTTTCTGCGGAAAGCGACCCCCCGGTTGGAAAAGACCAGGGCACTCTCTGGAGACAACTCGCTGGCCCGGGTATAGTCAGCAATAGCGGCGTCATATTCACCACGTGCATAGTGGGCAAGACCGCTGTTGTAAACAGCCACGAAGGTCGTTGACGGGGCACCCGTTAGCTTCGGGGCACCTGCTCGTTTTAGCTTACCTGCACGCTTTGGCACCCCTGCACGCTTTCGCACCCCTTGCCATTTCAGTTTACCTGTCAGCTTAAACGCCCCTGTTAGCTTCCGCCTGAGCAGGTAAAGCCCGGCACCAATCATCAACACCACCACCCCAGCCGCTGCAGGGAGTAACCAGCGGTTACCCGCCTGATTAACCTCCACCACAAAGGAGGAGACAAGTCCATTAACGTCTACCTGGTAAGTACCGGTGGTGTCCGCATTGACACTAAAACCTACCGGTTGGCTGGCTCCAGCGCTGACCGTTATTTCTTTTCTGCCTTGCTCTACACCGTTTATCTTCATCACCACTACATACGTTCCATTAGTACTACCTTTATTGGTAACTGTTGCTGATATCGTCACTCTCTCGCCTGTATTGACTTTACCCGGGGTAACCGCAAGCTGAGAGATGGTGAAATTAGCCGTTGTTGGCACTACCGGCTGGGTGGCGGGCGGGGTAACAGGAGCTGGTGTCGGCGGGGCAACAGGCTTAGCCGGAGGCAGGCCGGGCAGTTCAGGCACGGAAGCCGTAGGCGCACGTCCAAAGATAGCGAAGATGGTAAAGTGGCTTACCGATACGCTGATATTATGTAATGTTAAGTCGATATGGAACCCTTCCAGCTTAGTCCATTTCGTCGCGCTGGCGTCCCAGAACGCAATAAAAAGGTCTTTTTCATCGATGCCCGCTGGAATGTCATTCGGATCATAGCTCCAGGTGAGCGTCAACGGTGGATTAAACGTGGCGCCATCAGGTTGAAAATTATTAGCCTGGCCGATAATACTCGTGCCGCTTGCAGGCGATGGGGGACTTTTCTCAGGGATTGAGCTTAAGCTATTGACAGGTTTCCCTTCTTTGTCCAGAGCAGAAATACCCGATGGAATGATAATCACCAGTCTGGAGTCCGTGCTGGTATACCCCAGAACTGGCAAAGTGCTGCCACCGCCTCCGCCGCCGCCACCACCGCCTCCACCCCCTGTTGGCCGCGTGGTGAAAGCCATATCAATACCAGCAGCTATACCATGCACTCCGGCATCAGCCTTCGCTCGGAAGTGATAGACCGTCCCCGGGGTGAGCCCGGTCACATTGGCACTAAAGGCACCGGCGCCCGTCATCACCTGGACGGCAGTATTACTACCATAGCCGATGGTCGTCCCATATTCAAAAGAAACGTTAGCCGTTACTGCCGTCCCCAGTGAAGTCAGGTTACCGCTTAGCAGCGCCGAGTTGATGGCAACATTGGTCGCCGCACCGGTACTCACCGTGGGAGGTGTCAGCGTGGTGAAAGCCATATCGATACCGGTGGCAGTACCTTGTACCCCGGCATAGACCTTCGACCGGAAGTGATAGACTGTCCCCGGGCTGAGTCCGGTCACATTGACACTGAAAGCACCGGTGCCCGTCATTACCTGGATGGCAGTATTACTGCCATAGCCGAGGGTCGTCCCATATTCAAAGGAAACGTTAGCCGTTACTGCCATCCCCAGTGAAGTCAGATTACCATTCAGCATCACGGAGTTACTGGTGATAGCACTCGACCCTGATGTAGACACCGCCAGAGGAGTTACTGCCGTGGTAAAGGTCATATCGGCACCAACAGCGGTGCCATGCTCCCCACCATCGGCCTTCGCCCGGAAGTGATACACTGTCCCCGGGCTGAGTCCGGTCACATTGGCACTGAAGGCACCGGTAGTGTTCATCGATACCGGTATGGTCGTGCTCCCGTAGCTCGTGTTGTCCGTTCCGTACTCAAAGAAGACATTGACTGTTGTCGCCGTTCCCGGTGAGGTCAGGTTACCGCTTAGCAGCGCCGAGCTGGTGGTAACATTGGTCGCCGCACCGGTACTTACCGCGGGAGGTGCCAGCGTGGCAAAGGTCATATCCGCACCATCGGCGGTACCATGCACCCCGGCATCGGCCTTCGCCCGGAAGTGATAGACCGTCCCCGGACTGAGTCCGGTAACGTTGGCACTAAAAGCACCGGTAGTGTTCATCGATACCGGGATGGTCGTGCTCCCATAGCTCGTGTTGTCCGTTCCGTACTCAAAGAAGACATTGACTGTTGTCGCCGTCCCCGGTGAGGTCAGGTTACCGCTTAGCAGCACCGAGCTGGTGGTGATATTGCTAGAAGTACCGGTAATCACTATAGGTTGTGCCAAAGAGGTAAAGGTCATATCCGCACCATTGGCGGTGCCATGCTCCCCGGCATCTGCTTTCGCCCGGAAGTGATAGACTGTCCCCGGGCTAAGCCCGGTCGCATTGACACTGAAGATTCCGGTACTCGCCACCGTCCGGAAAGTGCTGTTACTGCCGTAGCTGCTATCCGTCCCATATTCAAATGAAACGTTGGCGGTCACTGCTGTCCCCATATCGGTAAGATTACCGGTCAAGGTCACCGTCCTGCTGGTCACATTGCTGGACGCGGACGTAAACACGACCGGAGGTGCCGGTGACAGGGTAGTAAAATATTTATCAGCACCGGTGGCGCTGCCATGAATACCATCTGCCCATACCCGGAAATGATAGACTGTCGCCGGGATGAGTCCGGTAAGACTAGCACTGAAGATACCGGCGCCCGCTACCACCTTAGCGGTGGTGTTGCTCCCGTAGCTGGTGGTCTCCCCCCATTCAAAAAAGATATTGATGGCAATGGCGGTGCCTAATGAAGTCAGATTGCCGCTTACCATTGCGTTTCTAACGGTAACAGCAGTGGGCGGCAAGGTGGTCACCGCAGGAGGCGCTATCGCTGTTGTAAAGGTCATCTCAGCACCGGAGGCACCGCCATCTACCCTTGCCCGGAAATAATAGTTTGTCCCCGGGCTGAGTCCGGTGAGATTGGCGCTGAAGGCACCGGTCACCGTCATCTCCTGGGGTACAGTCGTCCCGGAGCTGGTATCTGTCCTGTACTCAAAATAGACCTTGACCGGGCTGGTTGTTCCCAGCGAAATGAGATAACCGTTCAGGGTGGCGGTATAGCTGCCCACCGCGGTAGCCGGAGAGGTACTCACTACGGGAGCGGTGAATGACAGGGTTGTAAAAGCCCCGGGAGTACCGAAAGCTACGCCGTGTACCCCACCGTCGGCAGCTGCCCGGAAATCATAGGTGGTCCCCGGCAAAAGCCCGGTAATATTAGCGCTGAAGCTACCCGTGGCGCTCACGGATACCGGCAGGGTCGTGCTCCCATAGACAGGGGGAGCACTTTGCGCGCCATATTCAAAGAAGACATTGACCGTAGTGGCGGTGCCCAGAGAGATGAGGTTACCACTTACTGTCACTGAGGTAGTAGTGAGATTAATTGTAGTATTACTGGTGGCGACGGCTGGTGGCGTCCGGGTAGTAAAGGTCATATCGGTACCGGCAGCCGTGCCATGCACCCCGCCATTAGCCACCGCCCGGAAATGGTAGGTTGTCCCGGGTTCAAGTCGACCATTCAGGCTGGCACTGAAGATGCCTGTGCCCGTCATCGCCTGAGCGGTGGTGGCACTCCCGTAGCCGGTAGTCTTACCATACTCGAAGGAAACATCGATGGTGCTGGCGGTACCCAGAGAGGTAAGGTTACCACTGAGAGTCGCTCCGCTATTGGTGACACTGGTAGCAACTAAAGTGGTTACTGTGGGAGCTGCTGTAGCGGTGGTGAAAGTCATACCGGTGCCGCTGGCAGTACCGTGGGCACCCCCATCTACCTTTGCCCGGAAATAATATATTGTCCACGGGACGAGACCGGTAATATTAGTGCTGAAAGCACCAGTAATATTGACTGATACAGGTGGGGTCGTGCTACCGTAGCTGGTCGTTATCCCGTACTCAAAAAAGACAAGGACACTGCTTGCCGACCCCAGTGAGGTCAGGTTACCATTTACTGTAGCCCAGGTAGTGGTAATATTGGTTGAAGCTACGGTACTCACCGTGGGCGGTATCAGGATGGTGAAGCTCATATCAGCACCAGTAGCGCTACCGTGTTCCCCGCCGTCTGCCTTTGCCCGGAAATGATAGGTGGTCCCCGAAGTGAGACCGGTAAGATTGAAGCTGAAGATACCGGCGCCCGTCATCGATGTGGCGGTGGTGTTACTACCATAGCCGGTAGTCGTCCCCCACTCAAAGAAGACTCTGACGATACCGGCGGTACCCATCGAGGTCAGGTTGCCACTCAACGTGGCGGAGTTAGAGGTGATATTACTGGCATTATCAGTGACTACCGTTGGCACGGCCAGGGAGAGAATCGCTCGCCCCGTAACCGTACTGCCGGTGGGCCGTGCTGCTGCCTGAGCCGCTACCGGATTGGAATTAACTCCTGCGATAATGCAGATAATACCCAGAAGTATCCGTAGCGCAATCTTTATACTATCCAAATGATGGACTCCACCTCGTCCTTCGGGCGTATTTCACAATGAAGAAGATTTATTTGGCTATATCCTACCTCTCCATCTCACAATAGTCAATGCTTTTAGATAGACCGGCAATGGATTAAAGAAAGACATGACCTCTCCCTAGCTGCCTTCCTTCTCTCTTCGGTAAGGGAAAGGAACAAACTCTCAATGGTTCGGTTCGGTTTTGGTTGACCTCCTCAAAGGAGTCTTGTATCAAATGTCATTCTGAGAAGCGAAGCGACGAAGAATCTAGGCGTGGGGTCGGTGGCGAACTGATAGTCACTCCCTCCCCTAGACCCTTCGCTACGCTCAGAGCCTGCCCCGTACTTGATACGGAGGTGACACGGATGAAACGACTTTTGATACAAAGTCCCTCAAAGGAGAGGGGGAAGGTATTTTAGAGAGGGGGCAAAGCCCCTCTCTTTTTTCGCCCCCTTCCCTTACCAAGGGAAGGGGGCAGGGGGATAGGTTCTTATCAACATCAACCATAAGCAAACAGAACCCTCGCAATCATCAATTTGCAGCGCAGCCCGGTAAAGGTTACAATAAACTGTTTGACTTTCAGTAACAGTGCATTATGACAAGCAGTCAGCGGTTTACTATCGCACTTGAGACAAACTTACTTCCCTTGTGGTATCATTGTGGTATAATGAATCCGAAGTTTCCATAAAAGGGGGAGAGACAACAATGCCAGAAGGTTCGAGAACCGTCGTTTGGTTCAACGAGGTCACCAAAAAGGATGTGCCCCTCGTTGGCGGTAAGGGGGCAAACCTGGGTGAGATGACCAACGCCAACATACCGGTTCCCCCCGGCTTTATTGTTACTTCCAGCGCCTATTTCGATTTCCTGCAAAAAACAAAGCTCTCTGCCAAAATCCGTAAATTACTCAAGACAGTGGATATTAACAATAGCCGGGAGCTTCAGCAGGTAGCCGCTCAAGTGAGAGAGCTAATCTCCAGGGCACCGATGCCACCGGAAACGGCCAGGGAAATTGAGCAGGCTTATATCAAGATGGGGGAAGGGATGGTTGCCGTCCGTTCCTCCGCTACTGCCGAAGACATGCCGGATGCCTCCTTCGCCGGTCAGCAAAGAACCTTCCTCAATGTGCACGGCGGGAAAGAGGTGATTACCGCTGTCCAGGAATGCTGGGCATCACTCTTTGAAGCCAGGGCTATCTTCTACCGCGAGGAGCAAAAGTACGACCATTTCAACGTGGGCATCGCCGTGCCGGTACAGAAAATGGTGCAATCAAAGAATTCCGGGGTGATGTTTACCGTAGACCCGGAAACAGACGACCGCAGCAAGATTATTATTGAAGCTGTCCTTGGACTCGGTGAGGCTATCGTCGGCGGAGAAATTACCCCCGATTTCTATATCGTCGATAAAGATGAGCTGACCATTAACCTCAAGGAAATAAACCGGCAGGAATGGCAACTTATCCGGAATCCGGCCGTCACCAATAATAATGAAGCCAATATCAAAGTGCCTCTCTCTCCGGCAAGACAACGGCAACAAAAGCTGGTTGATGAAGACATTATCCAGCTCGCCAGGCTGGGCAAGCAGATTGAAGAGCACTATCAGTTTCCCCAGGATATCGAATGGGCTAAAGAGAACAATCATTTCTTCATCGTGCAGACCCGTCCGGTGACTACGATTAAAGAAAAGAGGGTTGAGGTTCCCCCTGAAATCAAGGCCCCCGTGCTCTTATCCGGAGCAGCCGCCAGTCCCGGTATCGCCTCGGGACCAGCCAGAATTTTGTCTGATGCTTCTGAGATAGACCGTGTGAAAGAGGGAGATATTCTGGTCGCCGAAATTACCACCCCGGATTTCGTACCGGCAATGAAACGGGCGGTGGCTATCCTCACCGAGCGCGGGGGGAGAACCGCACATGCCGCCATTGTCAGCCGGGAGCTTGGCATTCCCTGTGTCGTCGGGGCAAAAGGAGCCATCACGACGATAACCGATGGTCAAATCATTACCGTGGACGGCTGGCATGGTAAAGTCTATGCCGGCAAGATGACACGGAGAACCGCCTCCACTCCGGTTGCCCACCTACTCAGTGATACCATCAAGACCAGGACCAGAGTTTATGTCAATCTGGCTCAACCTGAGCTTGCCGATAGCATCGCTGCCCGCAATGTAGACGGCGTCGGTTTATTGCGAGCCGAATTCATGGTAGCCCACATCGGTGAGCACCCCAGCTATATGTTAAGCCAGAACCGTGGCAGCGAGTATGTCGAAAAGCTTGCCCAGGGGATAACTGCCTTTGCCAGAGCCTTCAATCCTCGCCCGGTGGTCTACCGCACCAATGACTTTAAGACCAATGAGTATCGCGCCTTAAAAGGTGGCGAGAGCTACGAAGAAATGGAAGAGAACCCGATGCTTGGCTACCGGGGAGCTTCACGATATGTCAGGGATATTAAGACCTTCAAGCTGGAGCTGGAAGCCATCAGGAAGGTAAGAAAAGAATATAAAAACCTGTGGGTGATGATTCCCTTCATTCGCACCGTTAGCGAGCTGGAGCAAACCCTGAAAATCATGGCCGCCGAAGGGCTAAAACGCTCTCCTGAGTTCAAAATATGGATGATGGTGGAAGTACCATCCAATATTATCCTGCTGGAGAAATTCATCGCTGCTGGTATCGATGGCATCTCCATTGGCTCAAATGACCTCACCCAGCTCACCCTCGGCGTTGACCGGGATAATGACCGGTTGGCGGCGATGTTTGACGAGCGGGATGAAGCCATGATGATATCTCTGGAAAGAGCGGTTAAGGTGGCCAAGAGTATGGGCATCACCTCTTCGATTTGCGGACAGGCGCCCTCAGTCTACCCGGAGCTTACGGAAAAGCTGGTCAGTTGGGGCATCACCTCGGTCTCAGTCACCCCGGATATGATTGACCAGACACGGGAGATAATCTCCCAGGTAGAAGAGCGTACCAGGCACGCCTAACAGTGCTCGTATTCCCCTGACCACTTCACTAACTAAGCAGCTAAATAAAGATAGGGGCTTAGCCCCCCTTCTTGAATCGCTTCCTCCTCTTCCGGGAGTGAGGAGTAGAGTTTTTCCGGCATTCGTTGATGATTAGCCAGCTCCGTGTTCGCCAGTTAATTGAAGAAAAAGAGGAAAGCCTTGCTGCCTGCGCCGTCAAAAGCAAGCTATCGAGAGGCAGGGTAAGAGACGAGGAACCCTGCCCGGTACGCACTGCCTTCCAGCGCGACCGCGACCGTATTATCCACACCAATGCCTTCCGCCGTCTCAAGCATAAGACACAGGTATTTATCGCCCCCCAGGGTGACCACTATGTTACCCGCCTTACCCATACCCTGGAAGTTTCCCAGATAGCTCGCACCCTCGCCCGCGCCTTGAATCTTAACGAGGATTTAACCGAGGCTATCGCCCTGGGACATGACCTTGGGCATACCCCCTTCGGCCATGTGGGAGAGGAGGTACTAAACGAACTCTACCCCGATGGATTCCGGCACAACGAGCAAAGCCGGCGCGTTGTCGACCTCCTGGAGAATGATGGCCGGGGTCTTAATCTCACCTGGGAGGTGAGAGACGGCATACTGAACCACTCCAAATCAAGGGTAGATATTCTCAAAGCAGACTGGGGCAACATAGGCACATTAGAAGGCGAGGTGGTCAAGATTGCCGATATTATCGCCTATATCAACCATGATATCGGCGATGCCATACGGGCGGGCATCATCAATGAGAGCGATTTACCCGATTCAACCGCTATCCTGGGTCATTCCCATTCCCGGCGTATCAATACCCTGGTCTGCGATATCATTGAGCAATCCTGGATGGTAAGGAGCAGCAGCAATATTACCCACCCTGCAATAACGATGAGTGCTCAGATTCTAGAAGCAAGCAATACCCTGCGGCGGTTTCTTTTTGACCGTGTCTACAACCTTCAATCCGCCCAGGAAGAAGCCAAAAAGGCGAGAAAGGTAATCCGCGGTCTCTACGACTACTTCAATCAACATGAAGATAAACTACCTGCAGAGTATTGCCTGCGCAATGAAACAACAGCGCGGCGGGTAGTGGACTATATTGCCAGCATGACCGACCAGTATGCCTTAAGGCTCGCTCAGGAACTGGGACTCATCTAAGCCAATCCCGGATTAGTGCCATCGACCAAACCTCTCTGTTCCCGGTAACAACCAACGAGCACCTGCCGAATACCCCAGGTTAGCCTGTATACATTCAATAAACCGTCATTCCAGCGTAGGCTGGAATCCAGGGGCAGGGCGGTATCTGCGTGCTGGCTTTCGCCAGAAAGACATGCTTCAATAAACCGTCATTCCAGCGTAGGCTGGAATCCAGGGGCAGGGCGGTATCTGCGTGCTGGCTTTCGCCAGAAAGACATGCTTCAATAAACCGTCATTCCAGCGTAGGCTGGAATCCAGCA